>Ga0315542_1000079_pt1 | contig 47769 bp, 62 predicted proteins | sample SalMarSW160120MG_FD_202541 | JGI IMG/M metagenome (GOLD analysis project Ga0315542, IMG submission 202541) | Salt marsh sediment microbial communities from the Plum Island Ecosystem LTER, Massachusetts, United States - Salt Marsh Sediment SW1601-20 ...
CACCAATCACGTCCAGACACAGACACCCCTCCAGATGCGGATGTCTCCTCGCCAACTCTTTCGGATCCTTCACTTTCATTGTAATCGTCTCCATTTGTCTTCCCCTTTCATTCCCGTTCTTGGTTTAGTCCTCGTCTTCCTCCTCCTTTTCCCTCACCCATACTGATAGGGCTTCCTCCACTTTTTCCCTTTCTTCCCTTTTTTCTTTTGCTATTCCCCTCCTATATTTCTTTGTGTCCGTGTTTCCCCTCTCCAAATCCATATCCTCAATGCGCAGGAAGTTCTGGCGGATTGCCCTTCTTACCAATTCCACCACATCCCCCGCGCATTCGATCTCCAGTTCCTCTACCTCTAGCGCATCCGGGTTGTACACCTTCCTCCTTTCTCTGTATCTGATGTCGTCGAAGTTGGTGAAGCGGAGGCAGGAACCGCAGTAGAATAAGCGGTCGAGTTCGGTTGGGGTAAGGGAAAAGGGAGAGAGACCCTCCAGGATTTGGATGATTGCCACTTTGCATGTTTCCTTGTTTACCCTGCACCCTCGTTCGGTAAGTTTGGCATTCATGGGGGTGCAGATGACCAGTGGGGTGTTCCCGTCCCAATGTTGGTAGGGATAAAAGCCGGGGGAGGTTTTGGGGTCCAGTAATCTTCTCTGTCCCCGATTCCTCCTCCCCCGGCTGGGACGGGCTATTCCTGAGGGTCCGCTCCTTCCTCATCGTCCGTGTCCTCCTCCGTGTCAGGGTCCGGCACCGGCTCCGGTTTCTTTTTCCCCTTCCCCTTCCCACCTTCGATCACTTCCGGTTTCTTCCCCGGTTTCGCTTTCCCCTTCCCCGCTCCCTTCCCCGTTTTCGCCTTCTTTTTCTTTTCCGCCTTCAGCACCGGGTCCAGCGCCGCCTGCATCACCATCGCGTTGCTCATCCCTTCCTTTACCCCTTGTACCATGCCGATGGCTTGGGCGAAGTCGAAATAGGAAAGGGGATGGTCGGTGTAATTGAGGCTCTTGAAGGCCCGAGCGGCCAGGAGAACGGAAATGGTGGTCTGGATCAGGGCGAGGTCTACCCCCGCTTCCATCCCCTTCACCTCCGTATCGCACATGATCTGCGCCACTCCCTCATCCGGCTCAATGGCGAAGACGATGCCCAGGGCGGCAAGGTGACGGGCACTCCGAGCGGTGAGGCGTACCAGGGTCTGCAGCATTCCCTCGTCGCAGTTTTCCAGTTCCACCATCGTCGACCGCACATTTGCCCGAAACCCGCCTCCGATCTCCGGCCCGAAGCTGCAGATCCCGCCTTCCTTGCTGGACTTGATCAGGTCTGTCCCCAGCTCCCAGGTCGCCTCCAGCCCCTCCTTCGCGTTACCCGTTACCGAGTCGGGTGCGAGGGCCGATTCCACTGCCTTTGCCGATTTGGCATCCAGGCCGTGCAGCACCAGAACCACTTTTCCGCCCATCTTCACTTTTTCTTCTTTTGCCATGATGTTTCCTCCTATTATTGGGTTGGTTGTGGAACGGGGGGCGGGGACAGAAACGGAAGCAGTGTTGGTGTCGGTACCCCCCGGTCCGATTAGTGATGGTACCATTATAGCACAACGGGATCGGGGAGTCAAGTAACTACTATTTCCCTACCCGACTCCCCACCCCAGGTCGTTTGTGGCTAATGGACGGTAGCACCCCCAATTTCGGCTTCCGCATCCTGTATCTTTAGAATCCTCACCATTTCCATGACTACCATAATTCTGTTCATGGGTGCCAGTTCCCCAAACAGGTTGGTTATGGTATTGGTTATCGTATCCTGCTCGCATGCTATAAGAGCCCGGACGTTCCTTTCACCATCCGCTGATTTGCCCTTAACCCCCTTTATGCTGTCCACCAGCAGAATCACCCCCTCCAACCCTTCCGGACACTGCTCCTTCAGTTTCTCCACGGTGCTGATCAGGGTTTGGTATATGGGATCGTTTCCCATTTCCGGTAACTCCATCCTGATCTCTTCCATTTTCTGATCGTTTACGTAACCCATTTTGTTCTCCCTTCTCGTTGTTGGTTGTTCGTTCCTGTTTATGGTTTCCCGTTTCCTGCTTTCCACCACTTCACGCTATGGCTGCTCGGTACGACGCAAACGAATCCTTCCTCCTTGGTGCTCCACACCAGCACCGTTTTCCACCCCTCCAATTCCGGCGCTCCTTTCTTTTCCTCGCCCGTGATGGAGAACAGATAGACGGTGTTCATGTTGGGTCCGGTCACCCTCCCGTCTTCCTCTCCCGTTTCTGCCATCCAGGTGTAGTAGATTGCCCACCACTTCTCCGCCTGAAATCTGCCAGGGTTCTTGATCAGACCATGGCGGTCCAACTCCCACCCCGCTGCCAATACCTCTGCCTTCGTTGTTCCTTTCATGTTTCCTTCTCCTTTCCCGTTTTTGGTCCTTTTTCCTTTTCCGTTCCCTACCAATGGGAACTGCAACTCCCGTGCCATCCACCACTACCACCGGTCGTATTCCCCTATCTTGTTCCGACCACAACCGGTAGTACTGGACGATGGGTCTGTGGCACTCAGGCTAAGAATTCCGTCTCCTAATGGGAATTCAGTGCCACAGACCGGATCGGGTCAGAATCCTAGTATTCTCCTTATCTCGTCCTTGTGCTCGATGATGACCTCCACAATCTCATCCCTCCTAAGTGGTGATATCTCGGTTAGGAGGTCCTGTAGTGCCTCCCTGATCGGTATGGAGCTTTCCCACAACTCCGCATCCTCCTCCGTTTCGAATCTCATCCCGTCTTCCGCTTCCCAGTACTCTACTTTTTTTGCCATGTTCCTTCCCCTTTCCTTTCTTTTATGGTGTTATTTGCCACATTCCCAGCATTACCGCTATTGCCACCGCACCAGCCATCGCCAGTACCCAGAGCACTGCTTCCCCCAACGTTTCCCTCCAGTTTACCTCTCTCTGCTTCGGCCACTTTCCCATCTTCCTTCTCCTTTTCCGTTTTGGGTCTCGGGCACCGTCGCCCCGCCCCTGTTTGGTGCATTCGTAGGCTACGGGCGTGCGAGGGGAGGCTGGATTCGTCCTCCGCCCCTGCTCTCCCCCTCACGCCCCTGCTCTTAATCTCCGTTCCTACTCCTATCCCATCTCCACCTTGATGGTTCCTGCTGCCAGCACCTCGTCTGTTGGGTCTCCATTTTCGTCCCTCGCCATCATCTGCCAGCACCATTCCCCGTCAGCCACCTTGTTCACCACTACCTCTCCCCAATCGGTGTCCAGGCCTTGTTCCTTCACCTGATCGTGCAGGTGGTCCAGAGTTGCAGACATGCAGCGGCTCAACTCTGTTCGTGCACCGTGTTCCTTGCTTTTCATGACCATTCTCCTTCCTGGTTGTCCCACACCTCCACCGCCACCAATTGCGCATCTTCCACCACCACCTCTCCACCACCTTCCAGTACCAGACCTATCGTGCTTGCCGTGCCTTCTCCCACCTCTCGCACGATTGCCTCCGCGACGGCATCGGTCTGCTCCGTCTCCTCCACCTCGATCTCCATCATGATACAGATCTTCATTGGTCTTCTCCTTCCTGGTTGTGGGGTCTGGGGGCGGTCCCGTTCCCTGTTCCTGGTCCCGCCCTCTCCCCCCTCCCCCCTGGTTCCTGTCTCAGCAGATTTTCTCCACCGACACGATTGCGGATTCTGCACCTTCCGGCATGTCCCAGACCAGATCTCCGAATCCGTCTCGGACAGATCTGTCGAGCACTTCCTCGTCCAACAGATCTGTGTCCACCAGCACGTCTACTGATATTGTGACAGTCCTCTGCACCCATTTTCTCATCGTTGTCTTCCTCCGGTTGTTGGTCTGGGGTCCTCCTCCCCTCCCCTCTCAGGCGGCCTTCCTCTGCTCCGCCTGGATCTTCTCCATCCGCCTCTCCGCTCTCTTCCTCCTCGCCCTCGCGTTCCTTTTCTCCTTGCGTCTCTGCTCCACGCATGGCTTGCACGCGTCCACCTGGAACACATCTCCGGGAGCCAGCCAGCGGACCTCGCCGCAGATCGGGCAGACCAGGCGGTGCGTGTGCAGCCAGGCGTCGACGCGCTCCGGTTTCCCCTTGTGGTCCTTCTGTGTGTGCCAGCTCTGCCCCGGTCCGGACATCGTGCCACCCTCCCCGTCGGGCACTCCTGCTTCGTGCTGGGTCTGGTCGGCCACCTGCGCCTCGGTTGTCTTGGTTGTCTGGTCTGCCATGGTCTCGTCCTCCTTGGGTTGCGGGTGCGGGTCTGGCCGGTTGCCCCTCTGCCCCCGGTCCTTCCCTCGTGCCCGTTCCTGGTCTGTCGGGGGCTGGCCCCTCGCCTGCCCCCCACCCTTGGAATTGCAACCGGCGTGCCAGCCCGAACGCCCGCCCCGCCCCGCCCCCTTGTGGTCGCCCCGCCCCCCGACCCCCACCGGTTGTGGTACCACGGCGTGGGATGTGGCACGGAATTCCCACTGGTGTGGCACGGATGCCACAGTGCCCACGAGGCCGCGTCGGTCGGGCGCTTGCGCGGGTGGGGGGTGTGGTCCCGTTGCCACAGTCGCGCTACCCCCCGTGTCGCCCCCTGGCCCCCTGGCCGAACCCGAGCGACCGTTCGGTCTGTCCCCTACCCTTCCCGTACGCGGGTTGCCCCCCCTCCCCTACCCCGCCCCGTCTCGTGCCCCGTCCCCCGCCGTCTCGCGCCCTGCCCTCGTACTTCCTACCGAACGGTCGTTAGGTGCCCAGCCCTGGTCTCCGGCCCTGGCCTCCGCCTCCGCCTACCTACCGGTCGTTAGGCTCCCTGCCCCAGCCCTGCCGCCGCCCAGCCCCCCCGCCACCAGCCGCCCAGCCCAGCAGAGGGACCCCCAGCAGCCATCCCCGGCCAGCGCCCAGCCCGCGCGGGTCCTCCTGGGTCCTCTCTGGTACTAGACATAGGTGTTTTTCTTGCCACAACGCACCTCCGGAATATAGGCGGTAGTACCCCCCTCCCCGCCGATAGAGCACCTGCCCCGTTTCCTGTTCCGTTACCTGCTCCGGACCCCTAGTTTCCTTTTCTACCCCCGTCGCCTTCTGTTATCCTCAACTAAAAGGGGGTGCAGACTATGGGAGTGAGAGGAATTGGAGATAGGAAGCCTAAGAAAACGTGGGACCCGAGGGAGAACCTATATACCCACATAGCCGATGCACTATACGAAAGGTTGTTGGGGAAGGATAAGTATGCAGAATCGGGGTGGATACTTGGATGGAGGAACACGAGGCCTGGAAAGCAGGGAATACTGGACTATACCGGGATAGCAAGCAAGGATGCAGCAAGGAAATACGAGCTATACTACGGAATGCCGATTCACCGGTTACTGGATGGTAGACCTCGCGCAATACCATGGGAGCTGGATCTATGGTTGATAAAATTTTCAGAAGCAATAGAAAGGGCAGCCAATGAAAGTGGAGTGGGGACCAAACAACCTTATTCAGAGCCAGGAGAGCACGGTGTCAACACCAACGGTAAATCCCGCTACGCTGCTCAAGTACGAGCAACCCTATTTCCGGGAAGACGAGATGATAAAACCGGCGCTGAACAGGAAGACGATTGAAAAGCTGGATGGGTTGGTTAATCTGAGAGCGCTCGGTGTACAAGCCGGGGAAGAGGTGAAGGATGAAGTAAGGAGGATACTGGAAGAAGAGGGAGTGAGTGTAAGGAAGGTGGCAAAGAGACTAAATGAGGCACTGGATGCAAATGAGCAGGAGGCCAAGCTCAATAAGGAAGGGGAGTTCGTATATAGCGTTGAAATGGTGGCACACAAGATAAGGCTGGAGGGGGTGAAACTGGCGGCAGATATGCTGGAAATGAAGGAACCGGAAGAGAGCAACAAAACAACGGTGCTGATCGTGGACAGTTTCAATAACAAGGAAAAGAAGGAGGAGGGGGAAGAGATAGAACTAGGAAAATTAACAGAGGAGGATAACAGATGGGAAAGGTAAAGGTGTTCAGGGGGGTAACGACACTACACATATCACCAAAGAACTTTCTAATGGGGTGGATGGAAGAGGTGGAGGAATTGAAAGATGTGGTAGTGGTAGCGTGTAGGAAAGACGGGAACATCGCCGTGGGAACCACCTACGACAATCTTCAGGACCCGGCTTGGGACCTGGAACGGGCAATCAGGCATTTACACAAACTGGCGGACGAGGAGGAGGTCGACAATGAAAATTAAACCCGGTGTTACCTTGGTAGGATTACAACTCCCAATGAGAAAGGTGTTGTTGGAGGCAAACCGTATCTGGTCCGAATTGGGGCAGGAGTTGGTTATTACCTCCGGACTCGATGGCACTCATTCCCCAGGCTCCATGCACTACTACGGGTATGCATTGGATATGAGGACCCGGGATTTTGCGGACAATGGCCGGGAGGCCTGTTCCCGCCTCCGCTCTGCCCTATCTCCTGCCTATTTTGTCCAGTTGGAGTCCAACCACATTCACGTTTCCTACCAGTTTGAATATACGGAAAGGAGATAAATGGGAATCTCTGCCGCCAAATCCCAGCCCATCACTATTCCATATCGCTATACCCCGCGCTGGTATCAGGAAGGTCTATTTAATTGTGTGGCCAATGGGTATAAGAGAGGGGTAGCCGTATGGCACCGGCGTGCTGGTAAGGATAAAACCATGCTAAACATCGTGGCGAAGGAGATGTTTAAGCGCGTCGGTACCTATTTCTACTTCCTACCCACCTATCAGCAGGGTAAGAAGATTATATGGAAGGGGATTGATAAGGACGGCTTTCGCTACATCGACCATATACCCAAGCAGGTAAGGAAGTCAATAAACAATACGGAAATGACAATCGAGGCGGTTAACGGTTCCATTTTCCAAGTTGTTGGGTCCGACAATATTGACTCCATTGTGGGAACCAACCCCATAGGCTGCGTTTACTCCGAATATTCCATCCAGAACCCCGATGCCTGGAACTACATTCGACCAATTCTCATGGAAAATGGTGGCTGGGCTATATTCAATTATACCCCTCGTGGTCACAATCATGGATATCTCCTTTACAAGATGGCGCTTAAGAATCCCAAGTGGTTTTGCGAACTCTATGACATCCAGGCCACCCGAGTCCTAACTGAAGAGGATATACAGGAGGAGCGGGACTCCGGTATGTCGGAGGAAATGATAAGGCAGGAGTACTATTGTTCATTCGAAGCCACCATGCCGGGTGCCTATTACGGGGAAGAAGTAATGATGGCAAGGAGGCAAAGGAGAGTATGCCCGATACCATACGACTCCTATCGACCTGTTCACACAGCTTGGGATATGGGGGCCGGTAAATCGGATGATATGGTGATATGGTTCTTCCAACTCGACGGATTTATGGTAAAGTTTATAGACCTGTATTGGAATCATAGCAAGGGATTGGCACACTACAAGAATATAATGGATGAAAGGGGATACAAGTACGGGACACACCTTGGACCGCATGATATTGAAAGGCCACAGCATACTGGTGGGGAGAATATAAAGACGATAAGGGAGATAGCGGAAGATGTAGGTCTTTCTTTTGTTAAGGTACCCGTTGTTCCCGACATACGAGTTGGTATTGAATTCGTTCGTTCCAAGTTCTCCAACTTTTACTTCGACTCCACTCTATGTGAGCACGGGGTTTCTGCTCTTGCCTCATACCGACGAGATTGGGATGCAAAGAACGGAATCTTTCGCCTTGCCCCCGTGCATGACTGGTCTTCCCATTTCGCAGATGCTCTCCGTACTGCTGCCTGTGGAATAGACTTGATAGAAGATCCGTCAAATGCCACCATTTTATCACCGTATGGCAGTTATGAGGAGATGAGAAATAGAATGATAAGAGGGAGGGATCAAGAGTATGGAGGGAACAATGAACCGAGGACTGTAGAAGAATGGATTAAGATGGGGGGAGACTACTACTAAAATTAGGAGGCGCAACAATGGCACTGATTAAAAATTTATGGCATTATCTGCACACAGTTACCGATCCGGTAATGAGGCGGACTCTTTCCGGAATCTTCGCCTTGTTCCTGGACACCGCTGACCCCCGCCGTATTGTGGTAGGATCTTCCTCTGCCCGCGCTGTTCGGGATGAGGCTGACCTGAAATTCATGCAAATGTATATCGACAACGGGGCAACCAGTGGGGATAATCGTGCCCTATACCTGAGACTTTACATTACGGGGGCTGGTGGTGGTGGGGAGGCTGCCAGAATTTTCACCACGGTAGAGGACGTGGCAGCCTCTTCCGCTCATGGTGCTCACATCAGTCTCAATTTCGGGACTTCCGGTACCGTAACCGGTCAGGGTATTGCAATGAGGGCCACCCTTCATCTTCCTTCCACCGCCCTTGCTTCCAATGTCACCCTTGCCGCTGTCCAGGCCGAAATCTATTCCGATGCGGCGACCAGCGATCCGGGTGGCTCCACCCTTCTTTCCTACTTCCGTGCCGTCAACGGTGGGGATGCGACCGGTGGTGCGGATGTGGATGATGATGCCGTTCTGCTCGAGATCATAGGTACCACTGCCGGCGCCGCTAAGATGTTTGCTACCGGACTGACACCAGCCACTGTTTACGGTAACCTGACCGCTTCTCTCAAGATTCGGATCGGGTCCACCATTTACTACATCCCGCTGGCAACAGCCATCACCTAATCGTTACCTGTTACTGAACTTTGGACCTGGGGGTAGGTCCCTTCACCTAAAAGGAGGAAATTATGAAACTTTCAGTCTACGATCGAATTGCACTTCTCTCAATTTTGCCGAAACAGGGAAACATGGAGCAAATGATGGTGACGAAGAGATTAAGGAATGATCTGGATTTCACCTACTACGAGAAAAAAGAGATCGATCTCACCACCAAACCCAATGGGGAAGTGAGTTGGAAACCTGCTGTCGTGGTGGATAAGGAGATTCCTTTCTCCGCCTCTGACATTGCTTTTGTCCAACAGCGTCTCAAGTATCTGGATTCCCAGTCCTCTTTGACCGAGGCTCATGTGGAAATCTGGGACAAATTTGTGTCTTCTTCCCCTGAATTGGAGGAATAATGTACTCTCCCGATTACTACGATGGATCTGATCCAGATTCCCCTCCCGTTTCTACCCTTGAGTCCTTTATTGAGGATGTTGTTCGGGAGGAGATAAAGGATGCTGAAGACTATACAAACCAAGTGGAGTCCAATGACCGGATTCGTCGCTGGAATCGGTATTACGGAGGGAAACTCGGAAATGAGAAGGAGGGCCGGTCCAAGTATGTAAGCCGTGATATAATCGAGACGGTGGAGTGGATAATGCCTAACCTTATGTCCACCTTTGTATCCTCCGATCCCAAGATTGAGATTTCTGTTGAGGGTCAGCCTGCCTCCGTTGGTAAGGCTCTTATGGTTAAAATACAGGAGGACCTAAATGATGACGACGAGCGGTCCCTTTATGTTCTTCTATATCAGTGGTTCAAGGATGCTCTCGTTTCCGATACCGCTTTCGTCGTGATGGATTGGGACTCCGACGAGTCCAGCGAAAAAGTTCGTATTCCGCTTGCCAATACCCAACAAATGAACATGATGTACAATTCCCCCGATGTGGAGATGGAGGAGTATACAGATAATGGGGATGGGTCCTATTCCGATGTGGATATTATCGTTACGGAGGTCAAAGACGAAAAGGTAAACGTGGACAATATCCCTCATTGGGATGTAATTGTATCTCGCCATACCAAGTTTATTAATGATCAGTACGGTAAGGGATTCAAAACAGTAATGATGTTGGATGATCTCCTATCCATTAATAAGAGGTGGAATGCTGAATCTGGGGAGGACTTCTTTACTGGTATTGATCGTCTCAAGTCCGTAATTAGTAAGCGCAAGGAGAACTCTTCCGAGAAGGATTCCTATATGGGAGCCGAGGATGATGACTCTTCCTCCCCTTCCCTGCTCACCCGCAGTACCCAAGTCGAGGATGGTACCTATTCCAATGCAGACCCCAAGGATCGGGTGGAGGTGTGCCAATGGTATACATTCATTGACGTGAACGACGATGGAATACTGGAGCCGATCATTTGTTGGGTGGGGGAAGGGGAGGTTCTTCTGCGTTGGGATCGTAATCCGGATGAGATGGTGATGATGTCCGCCCTATCCCCAATCTTGGATTGCTACAAGATGTTTGGTATTGCCTATGCCGACTTGATTGAGGATCTCCAGAATCTCAAGACCATGATAATTCGCCGTATCCTCGACAATTTCGATTTTGCCACCATCGGTCGTACCTACATTCGTCCCAATGGTCGTGTTCCGATCAAGGAGTTGATGCAAAATATTCCAGGGGATGCGATTCTGGCAGATCCCGATTCCGTGCATACCGAATATCCCAAGCCCTTCGATCAGTCCGCCTTGCGTCTCGTAGAGTGGGTGGATTCGACTAAGGAGAACAGAACGGGGTCGACTCGTTACAATCAAGGAACGGATGCGGATACACTAAACAAGACCGCAACCGGCATGTCCATGATCCAGACAGCCAGCCAGAAACGGATAGATATGATTGCCCGTTTGTTTGGTGAAACTGGTATGAGAGATATGTACAAGAAGTGTGTTCTCCTTTATCGCAACAATATGACTAGGCCTTTTACCGTAAAGGTGGATGGGATTGATGTAACCGTTTCGCCAGAAATGCTGAAGGGAAAGAAGATAACGTGCAAGGCGAATCTCGGGATAGAAGCACAGATTGGGATGATGGAGGCGGAAAAGGTTAAAGCGATTTTCGATTTCCTTGCCGGTGTTAATCAGATGTTTCCTGGCATCCTGGGTCCGGAACAGGTACACAATCTGTGTGTTAAGTTTGTTGCCAATATGGGGAACAAGAATCCGGAATCGTATGTGGCGATAATGGACCAGTTTATGCAGTCCCTGACTTCCGCACAGAAACAGTCACAGGAATTGCAACAGATTCAGGTTCAGTTGGAGCGAGAAAAGGTGAGGGTGGAATGGGCAAAGGTTCAGGTTGCGGCAAAGGAAGCGGAAATAGAGTTGAAAGACGTGGAACTGAACTTCCAGGGTCGTATGGAAACCAAGAAGATGGATATAGCCCAGAAGGACCGTGGGGATCAATTACGTTTCATTGCTGATATGGCGAAGGTACTGGAACAAAAACGACAAAGGGTAAAATTATCTGGAGGTGCAAATGGAAGAAAACCGTAGCATAAAGGAAGTACTGGAACTGGCGGAGTCGGCGGATATATTTCTCAATTCATTGGCCGTACAGGATTTTATTTCTACTCAGACCAATCTTCTGTATGAGAAATTTCTGACTCTTAACGTTTTATCGACCCCAGGCAGGGAAGAGGCTGCGAACGTGATTCATAAGCAAAATATACTTGCCGAACTCGTAGCCCACATGCGTTACTTGAGACAAATGAGGGATAAAATAGCTGCAGGAGAGAATTATGAAAAAGAAAAAAGAAACAGGTGGGGCGGAGAAGGAGACCAAATCTGAGGTTCAGATTACGGAACCGGTGTCCACTCCGAAACTGGTAACCAAAACCAAACCCGGACCCTGTTGTCTTGCTGCTGCCAGTTTAGTGGTTCCGATCAAGCACAAGAGCAGAAACGGGAATTATACCGAGGAATTGAAGGCCCAATACTGTGCCATTTGCGGCAGGGAATTGTAGGCCGAAAACCAAAGGGGGAATCAAATGGAGAATAAAGACAAAAAGGATGATGCGGACGTATTGGAGGACAAAATCTTCGATATGGATATCGAGTCTTTCAACAAGGCTCTGGAATCGGGAGATGTATCACTGATTTCCGGGGACGAGGAAGAAATCGATACGGATGCAGGGGGGGAAAAGGTAACGGAGGGGGAGGGGGATAGGGAAACCAAGACCAAAATCAAATCCGAGTCCGGTCGTTCCTTTACCATAGTCCATAATGGCAAGGAACATGTACTGGATGAGGGCAAGATGATCGAATTGGCCCAGAAGGGGTTCGATTACGATACCAAGGTTGGTCCCCATCGCCGACTTGTCCAGCTTTTGGACTCCGATCCCCAGGCCCAGCAGCTTCTGAATTCCCATTTTGTGCGGAGATTCAGTGGGGCACCAGCTCCCGTTTCTGTTGATGACCCGAACTTTCGTCCCGCGCCTGCCCAGGTTCCTGCCCCGGCCCCTGCTCCGGCCCCCGATTTGAGTTCCGTAAAGCTGAAGAAGCTATCGGAGTTCGATTCCGAGGCGGAGTGGTTGATGGATAGCTTTCAGCGGATGAATGCGGCAGTCAGACCCGCTCCTGCCCCGGCCCCATCTCCGGCTACCCTAACCCCACCCCAAGTTCGGATTCCGTCTCAGCATCAAGGGATTCAGATGGTGGTGAACATGGTTCGGTCCCACGATCCCCTTTCTGCGGACCGCGTCATTCCCCACATCGACCAGTATGCGGACCAGTTAACGGTGGAGGAGCATCGAAAGGTTACATCCAGTTTGCCTGAATTTCTTAACTTTTACGACAAGGTAAAAGAGCAGGTGTTGGGGTCCAATCCTTCCCAGGACTCCAATTCGGGAGAGACATTTACACCAAAGCCCAATAATGGCGACGATGCCAGCAAGGGTGGTAAAAAGAGGCGGTTTAGCCTAAAGCCGGGGGGCACCGAGAGACCCAGTTCCGGTAAAAAGGGCAAACCGATTAATATTTGGGAACTGCCATCGGATCAATTCAACGCCTTGGTGGATTCCAAAATCGGCTAACCACATTGCTGTTTAAGGAGGAATCATGCCATTAATTACCACAACCTCAGATATCCCCGGTGAATTGCAGGGATTCTATGATCGGAACCTTCTGGAGAATGCGACCAGAATCCTGATCTACGACAAATTTGGCCAAAAGCGTCGGATGCCCCCGAACATGGGTACCCGTATCAATTTCAAGCGCTTTGGTAAGCTGCCCATCAACACCTCCAAGTTGATGGAAGCTGTGACCCCCGATGGGAAGAAACTGTCGGCAGTCACCCTCTACGCGACCCTGTCTCAGTATGGGGATTACATTACCCTGTCCGATTGGGTCATGCTGACCGGCCTCGATCCCAACTTGCTCGAAATTGGTAAGGAGCTTCTGGCCGATCAGATGGCGGAGGTGTCCGATACCCTAACCCGAAATGAACTCCTGACCGGTACCAATGTTCGTTACGCAGGAGGTGTGGTAACTACCCGTGCCACCGTCAATTCCGCCATTGTCGATGAGGATGTCGATTCCACTCTCCGTTCGTTGGAAAATGCTCGTGCGAAGAAAATTACGGGTATGAACAAACCAGATTCCAGAACGGGTACGATTCCGATTCGGCCATCCTACATTGCCGTTACCCACACCGACTCCCGCTACGATGTTGAGCATCTGTCCAACTTCATTGCGGTGGAAAATTACACCAAGCAGGATGCCCTGTCCATGTATCAGGGTGAACTGATTGAAATCGGTGAAACCCGTGGTATTCGGTGGCTTGCAACCGATATGGCAAAAATCTGGCAGGCGGGTGGAGCAGCAGTTGGGTCCACCGGTCTCGTTGCCGACGATGACACCAACATCGATGTTTACGGAACCCTGATTTTTGCCCGTAACGCTTATGGAATTGTTCCCCTGCAGCGCGGTACCATGAAAAACATCGTGAAGGGGTTGGGTTCCGCCGGTACCGAAGATCCCTTGGACCAACGTGCCACCTCCGGTTGGAAAATGGCCAGGACGGAAAAGATCCTGAACGAAGATTGGCTGTTCCGTCTGGAGCATGGAGTGACGAAACTGAGTTCGTAATCTAATTTAGTGGGGGGTGCTGGGCTACCCGTTACTGTAGAGCTAACCCAGACCTTCATGTGCGGGTGCCCCCACTAAACCCTACTCTTTATTAGGAGGTTCAAATGAGAGAATATTATGCAATTCCCATTATCGCCCAGGGATCCAATGACATCTTCGTTCCGATCGGTTTTTGCCCCGACGTTATCCGTATTACGGAATGGGCTACCGGTTTGGAGATTGTATGGTGCCGGTGGCAGGGTATTGATACCGCCATCACCATCGTCGCTGCCGGTGACAAGACGGTACAGACCGGTGAGGGTGTGGTACTCGGCTCCATTGCTGAGAAGGACGGGGTTGCCATGTCCGCCGATGCCGACTTCACCGCCTTTTCCGATTCCAATTGGACGGAGGGGAATCTTACCGCCAATGCGGTTAAACTCACCTCTGACCTTACCGGGCTTACCGATCATGCCCTGCTGCTTTTCGAAGCCTTTCGCATGAGTGAACCGGTAATTCGTGCCGTTCATGATGGTGGCGACAATTCCAATACCTACTTCCAGGATTCGTCCATCGATTTCCGTGAGTTAGGTGTTTCGGGTGCCGCCGCTGAGTGTTCCTGGCTCCTGTACAATCTGTCCAACAACAATTACTGCTTCATTTCCGATGTGGTACGGCCTTCCGGTCAGGCGAAATATTGCCGACTTATGACCGCCGAAGCGAAGGACGGAACCGCCACCGCCGCCGCCGATTTTGATGACGACGATGTGGCACTGATCCTTCCGCGTCGCATTGCGCAGTATCCGTTGTCCGATTATGGTTTAATGACGTAGGCGTCCTCCAGCGCCTTCCCCAGGGCGAGCCGGTCCATCCGCCATCACCGGCTCGCCCATCCTACTTAATAGGGACAATACCTACTAATAAAGGAGAACGAAGATGGCAAAAGAAAAAGAGCAGGCAAGTGAACGGGATTGGGGTTCAGATAGGGGAGCGATTGACCCAGACAAAGAGTACCTTTGTGTTGTGCATCGGGTTAATACCGAAAAGGAAAATGCGGATTTTCCCATCATTGTAAATTTAAATGGTAGGAAAAGGAGAGTGGTATCACCAGGGGAAAAAGCGAGGCTGTTTGGTTATCACATACTGATTCTGCGAGATTCCGTTAACGAGACGGAGATATCAGTCCCGTCGGAATCGGCAGTATATGAATCCAAAGACCCACTGAAGGCGGCTGAGCAAAATTTTCCTGGGTTTCGTGCAATTCGCAACGAGGATGATGGGACAATTACTCTCCTACGCCATTCTCCGCGATACTCGGTTGAGGTGATCAGACCGATTAGTTAGATCCACTGGTCCTTCCCTCAACGATCAACAAGAGGGATAATAATGGACAATCTTACCGCAATCATAAACAAAGCAAGGATTAGGACTCGCACCTCCACCACTCGTTCCAATTTAATTACCGATGCAAGTTTGTTGGTTTTGGTGGCGGATATACTGGAGGAATGCAGGCTCAAAATGGTGGAGGTTGAGTCCAACCTTGTTTACACAATCCTTCCTATTACCACAGTTGCAGATACCAAAGAATACACAATTTCCGATTACCTTACCAACTTCGATTCCATGATGGAAAATGGAGTTTTTGTTGATAATGAGGGGGATTCCCTTGTTGAGGCTTTGGAGGAGGATTCACTTTCATTTGATCTTACCACTACTGATCAACCCACTCACTTCTACCTAACTGAGGATAGCAAGATCGGCTTCCTGCCTATTCCCGATGATGCCTATTCCATCTACTGTTACTACTTCCCAACAATTGATGCCCTGGGTACTATAGACGGAGATCTAGAGGTATGGCGCGGTATTTGGGATTCCTACATCTGTAAGCGTTTGCAGTACGAGATCAACTATATTTATGAACGAGACACATCCACTCTCGCCCTGGAAATTATTAGTGAGGAAGACGCTGCAATGCATCGTGTTTCCCGTTATGGCCATCGCGTTCATCGTCGAATTCCCAAATCTGATTTCTTTTCAGTTGCTGGTATATAGGGGGTAGTGGTTATGGATTGGAAATTGGTGGCAAAATCTGGTGCTGGGCAAAAGCCAAGGCGCAAGTATCGGCAATTTCCGAATTTGGAATTTTCCGGTTTTCCTGGTGGATTGAATACGAGTATACCCCCAGAACAGTTGGATAAGTCTGAATGTGCTGAATTGGTTAACTTTTCTATCAACAAGGATGGGAGACCTGTTACCCGTTCCCCCATCGTTTCTCACACTACTGCTCCATTTGTTGGTAACGCTTCTTTATATGATACCGTTTATTGTCCCATAGATGGAACCATGAGGGAATTGTTTGTAGACGAGAACGATGTTTTATACTATGGACTTTCTGGTACTCCTATTGGGTCTTTGGAAGGGCCAACCACTCTTCTACCCTTTAATGATGTATGCCTCCTTTTGGATGGTAGTTATATCAAGTACCTAGACAACCTCTCCACCATCAAACTTGCCTATGATGATGGTAATGGACTTTCTGGTCACCAGACTTACTTTTTGGATGGTATTATTAGTACATATTCCATTCTTGGTACAACTCTGACCCGATTTGCAAATAAGTTTACGTCTCAGTCCTGGACTGCTGGTTATACGATTCCACCAACTACTGTTACTGTTTCTCTGGCCCGATACGGGTTAGGTTGGGACCAAGCTTCTTCTGATGATACCCCAATCTATGTTAAGGTGCGTAAGGTATCCGACGATTCTGTTATTGCATCCAAGATTTTAGTGGATGCCCCAATTGAGGAAAACGTTACAACATCCTACGCGGAATATTCCGTTACTTTTTCCTCCTCGGATATTACCGCTAATCTTTTACCCTCCACCGATTACTATTTGTCTGTGGAATATGATAACAGTGATGCGTCCAATAATATTCATGTTCCCGCCATCTTTTATTCCGATGGTACCAGTGGTATTGGTTATCAATATTATCAACCTACTCCTGAATGGGGGGCTATAAGTAATAGAACTTATATAATGGCATTGCGTCCTGGTCGACCCCCTAAGGGTTCCTTTGGTGCTGCCCATAATCATCGACCCTTTGTTGCTGGTGATCCTGATAACCCCGGATTGGTGTGGTTTGGTAACCTAACCCACCTTGATTGGTCTACCATTGATGGTGGTGGTTATGTTGGTGCTGTGGATCCTAGTAGTAATAGTTATCCAGTTGGTGCCATTCTTTCCCTATACAATGAGTTATACGTATTTGGTCAGGAATCCCAACCGGTCCTTTGTAAGTTAACTGGCTCCTCCCCTTCTTCCTTTTCCCTGCCAGATATTGCACAGAAGGTGTGGACAACTCAAAAGGCGAGTGTGGTAACGCCCAACGATTTATGGTTTGCTTCCTCCTCTGTAGTGTCAAACCTTACTGGTGTACAGGAATTTGGTGATATACGGACTTCCCCGATAGCTGATCCGATTTCGGATAGATTAAAGGACTATTGGTCCACATCCACCGCCCTTATGGCCTATGACGGAAATAGGGGGGAATTGTGGCTTTGTATGCCCTCCTATCACCGAGTTCTCGTTTGTAGTATTGGCGCTGGTACCCGTGTTGGTAGGAAGTTGCGTTTCCCGTGGTCGGAGTATGAATTGACTCTTGATATACTAACATCTTCCACTTACAAATGGACAGCCTCCTCTACCTCCAATACGTATTATCTGGAATTAGCCGGTGGTGGTGATCCCTCCGTTCTTGTTCCCGATGCCCTTTTGATGGATGGGGAATTGATGACAAAGTATACCAGTTCGTGGTTGGATCACTACTGGGATTTTGGTGACAGTTACGGTGATACTTTGGGTTATGATACTGTTTATATTCGTGATGATTCCGGTCCTCCATCCACCACCGGTGTAGAGATCCGTAATTGTATGATACCGACAGCCCTGAAGTTTTCTAATGGAAAGATGCTACTTGGTGCTAGTAATGGACTCGTTTACAAAGTTTCACCCTCTAGCTATGAGGATATGGGTTCCTTTCCGATCCGTTATGACTTACGGACTCCCTACTCCTTTCCTCATGTAGATTCCGTTATCATTTCCCGTATAGAGGCTAAGGCTGGTGGCGTTTCTGCTTCTGAATTTTCCTTGTCTTTGTATATCGACAAGTCTTCGGATTCGGTGGTGACCCTTGATTTTGATCAGTCCGCCTCTCCGGATTCTATAATTCTTCAGGGTTGGGTAGAGGTTGCTTGTTATGGTATCCAATTTCGAATTCACGACTTGGTTCTGTCTGGTGATCCAATTACCATACATTCCATTACTGGCTATATTGAGCCTACGGAGGTGTAATTGTGGCAGATTTATTTGGTGGAAATACCTTTTGGAATAATGGGGGACAATCCCAAGGTAGTTTGCCTGTTATGAGTAACGGAAATCAGGCACAAACTGGTATTGGTAATGTTGGGAATTTGTTGCAGCCTAATTTGTTTCCATCTTCCTTTTCTGGTATCAATCCAGGCTTTTCCAATAACATATTGACACAAATTGCTCCTCTTCTTGCACAGAGTTTAGGTAATGTACCTTCTACATCCGGGAATTTTATGAAATCCCAGGCCGGTGGGGCGCTACAGGATACAATCAATAGCCTTGCAAGTCGTAATATGCTGAATTCCTCGGTTGCCTCCGATACGTTGGCCAAGACTGCTACCAATTTAGGTGGAACGGCTATGCAGATGCAATCTCAGGTACCCACCATACTTGGGCAACTTGCAACCAATTTGGGTAGCCAGTCGATGTCTTCTAATCCGTTGGCCCCATACGAATTGTTGTCCAATTTCGTACTTAATTACTAGGAGGTGATGCATGGCTTGGGGAGCATTAGCAGCACTAGCAGGTAGCCTGTTGGCAGGTATGTTAAACAATAACGATGACGGTAATAATGCCAGCAGCACCACCACCAATACACCAGCTACTTGGAATGATGTAGCGGGATATAATTGGTCTCAAGGTCTAACAGGAGATTTGCCCTCTACTGCCCGTATCTGGGACTCCATGATGAATGATATGGCGGGGGTGTATGAGGGAAACCTTGTATGGAATCCAGGTCAAGGTGACAGTTCTGGTACCACTCCCGTTTCACCTCCCAACATGGATAATTATGGGGGAGAGGGGTGGACCCCTGTATATGATACTACTGGTAATTACATTGTTGGTTATGAACCTGCCGTAACTGGCGGGGAGGGAGATTTAGCTACTGGTGCTGGTTCTGGTGGTTATTGGGCACATACACCCTCTGCTGCCGAACAGGAAGTTCCGTACCGTCAGGGACTCATGGCAGATCTACTCGCTTCTACCCAGGGGCTTGGTGCGGATTACCTTTCCTCTACCGGTCAGGCTACCCAGCAGTACCAGGATACGATGGGTAGGTTAACCCAACCTTCTTTTAATATTGGATTGGGGGATCAATCCCTGGGTATTGTACCGAAGCGTAATTCCATGCTGGCCGATATGGCAGGAAATATGATGGGGGCAGATGTAAGTCAAGCTGATCGTTCCCGTAGCATTAATAGCGGTCTCGCTGATATGACATACAATCTCGGTATGGAGAACTCTCCTGTTGCCCAGCAACTTATGGTTATGCAGCAACTGTGGCCTTACATGAGTTCGATTCAGAGTATGAGGTTTGGTTTACCCTCATCCACTGATACTGCCACTTACAACCCCTCAGCCCAGGAGACCCTTGGTAATATAACCAATACTGCTGGTACCCTTATGGATCTGTGGAATTCCCTGCAAAGTTCCGATAATGGAGGAGGAGGCGGGGGAGGGGACAATTACGACTTCTCCGGCAACAACACTGACAACTCTTGGGAGTATTGGGACTCTAACTGGTCCAATTATTAGGAGGATTTTATGGCTGGTGAGGGAGCGATAGCATTACTCGGAATGCAGCAGCAGGGTAAGCAACAGGGCATGCAAGCCATGCAGGCCTTTGCCGAAAAGATGAGATTGCAGAGCCTTATGCAAAAATTTGCCCAGGCCAACGTTTCATCTCCTGAAGACTTTAAGTCCTTTGTTGCTGAGAATGGGGTAAATCCACAAGAGGCTCAGGGATTACTTCAAATTATGTCCTCGTCCAGGGCAGCATTTAAGCCCGATGTACCCCCCAACATATATTCTTCCTCGCCGCAGGGAATATACAACCAGCAAACAGGGGCCGTCGTTTCCCCTACAGCACCAAAACCAACTGTACAATATGGATCTGCCGGAAATTCAGTCTACAACAAATTTACCGGCGATGTGGTACACGAGAAGTTTACTCCTGTTGATTACTATAAGGTAAACGATGACGGGTCTGTGGTATCCAGAAAGGCAAACAATGCATTGGAGGCAAAAAAGTTTGAGAATCTTGGGTTTGAACGAGGCTCTTACCGTGATAAGGCTCTCGGTTCTCCCACTCCCTCTTCCACCACCAAACCCATAAAGACATGGGTGCTTCCGGAGGTGGACGAGGATGGTAATCAGCGTACTCCCGAACAGCGCCTTTGGCATGCCCCTTCTGATCGTACTCCCCCTGCTGGTGCCAAGCCCTATTCGGAAGCTGGGGAACTGGAAAAGCGATTGCTTACCTCTCAGGAATTGATCAGTATTCGGTCGGACAAAAAGTCCGTGAGGAGGGAGTTGGACAAAGCGATTTCGCTCCCCGAAAACATTTCTATTTACAAGCCCTATAAGGACAGGATTCCCGCACTGAGGGCAGAACTGAAGGATTTAACGGAGCGGGAGCAGGCGATTCTTTCTGGTGGTAATGACCTGAATCCCCCCTCCTCTTCCTCCCCTCCATCCCCCCAGATAACGGAGGAGATGAAGACAAAGTATATAGAACTTCGCAACCAGGGAATGACCCCAACTGCTGCTACGGCAGAGGTGATGAAAATGGGAAATGGTGGATAAAATGGGAATGGAAGAAGAGTTAGAAAGAGAATACCAAGCTGCCAGTCTGGAATCCGGTTTTCAGGATCAATTGGAGAAGGAGTATAAGGCTTCCCAACCTGAGCCAAAGCCTGAACCCGGTCCACTTTCCCGTATTGGACAGTCCATGAAGGAAGGCGCAATCCAGACAGCCAAGGATGTCGGTGTTATTGCTTCCAATCCCTGGTCCATAGCGGAGGCTACCACATCTCTCCTTACCAAGACCCCCGCTTTTGCCGCTGGTTCTCTCCGTTCCATTCAGGAAGGTGCCAAGACCTTGGTTGCTGGTGGGGATCTTGAGGATGTGTGGGATAATATGGTTTCCGGCTTCCATGACTACTTCTCCAAGACCGAGGATATCATCCCTTCCTATGACCCTTCTGATGTTAAGGGGGCGGAGGCAGCAGCCAAGATCTATATGACTCCTTTTCTTGCTTCCCAGGCCCTGTCCGAGGACATCGCCACTCCGTTGGAGAAGGAACATCCAAATCTAGCTGCCGCCACTCGTATGGCTGGTGTTGTTGCTGGTTTTGCTGCCCAAGGTGGTCTCCATCAGGCTATGAAACCTGGATCGGCTAAGCCCACATTTCCCCGAGATTTGTTGGATTCGGATGTGCCACTGGATACCACTTATGCCAAGAAATTAGTAGCGGATCGCACCAATATGGAGAAGGTTAATGTTCCTGGTCGACCCCTTGCTCGATTGTCCAATATCGAAAAGTCCTTGGCTGCAGATAGGGAGACGGTTCCTGGTCCCCGAGTTCGTCAGGCTGCCGAGACCTTTGAAAAGTCCGACCCCTATCAGACCATGACTCCTGCCGAAAAGTCCGCCTGGGCTATGGAGAATCAGTTCAATGAGAATGTTACCCCTCAGGCGAGAGAGGGTCTTCTGGACCGAATGGGGAAGCTGAATTACAACAAGCAACTGGAGCAGCTTGCGGAAAGGATGGAAAAAGAAAGACTGGTACGGGAACAGGCAAAGAGTCTAGGGGAGGAAGTAGGACCAAAGACACCGACCCGCGACCTGCCGGAAAACCGAAAACCTGTATATGGGGAATTTCCTACGGATGACGTATTGAAAGTGGCTGCTAAGGACCCAGAAGGTAATCTATATGTTGGCAATAAAGGAGATGTTCATGCCACACTATTTGATAAGGCTGGTTTACTAGACTCCAAGTATAATTATACTGATATGAAAGATGGGTGGGTTAATAAAAATGGAAATTTTCTTACACAAAAACAGGCTCAGGATTATCTAAAGAAACAGACAGGAATAGAGGATAAATTTGGTGTAAATGCAGAGAGGTATAATGACTTTTTATCTGGTAAAGAGGACTCGTATTTTAGTCTTAGCGATGAACAAAGAAAGGTAAGAAGAAATAATTTACTCAACCTAAACCAGGATATAGTTCTTGAACCGAAACCAAAGGTTGCCCCTGCTCCCGTTCGAAAGGCACCCTCCGGAGAGATGGAGGTCAAGGGCTTCCTTGTCCCTGAATCCACCCTTCGTTCTATGGATAAGCGTCGTGCTGCCGACATCTTTCGCGATATCAACACTTCCCTTGGTTCTCGGGGTTCCGTTTCCGGTTCCCTTACTCCCGAACAGGCTGCTGCTCGTGCTCGTCTCGTTAAGGATTTGGACGCTATTAAGCGCAATGCTGCCCGAACTGGCAAGACCGTCAAGGATTATATGATTGATCTCGGTACTGATCCTGCCGTTGTTGATTCCTTGCTTGGTTCCAAGCCTTCTATGCCTATCACCACACCTCAGCAGGTGGCGGATTCCCATAACCTTATCTACAACGGGATGCAGGAATTTCCACCCGAGATGAACTATCCTCCTCTTTTTATGTGGACGGATAAAGCTACTGGTTCCACTTTCACCTCCAAGTCCTTGGAGCCGGTTGAGGTTAAGACTAAGTTACAGAATATGCAGGCCAAGTTTGGGGGCGACCAGCCATCCGGTCCCACCGCAAAACCCCCCAGGTCCAGGCCGGATCTGGTTGCCCCCGATTCATCCGTAACCTTGGAGCAACTCGTGGCCGATGCACAACGCCAACTCGCTGAGTCGCAGGCTGCGGAGGGCAAGGGGCACCCTATCTCTGTCCCTTCTCCTGCTCCGGTTGCCCCCATCGAGTCCGTTGTTTCTTCTATGGAGTCGTCTCCCGCTTCCACCTCCTTTTTGGGTAAGCTGGTTCGTACTAAGGAAGGATTATCGGAGGCCCTCAATTCTCCGGAAGTGGTATATCGTCGAGATAAGAGCGGGGTGGGAAACGAAATCTACAGGACGCTGGACCATTCGGATCAGAGGGGGAATGCATTTCTATGGGAGCAGGGGGAAGAGTTCTCCGGCGCAATAAAGGGAGTGAAAGAGGGTGGAAAATCGGACCTGAAAATCGGACAGGCATTGGATGGTAAAATTTCCAGATCTGATTTATCCTTGTCCGAACGAAAATCCTATGACTTTTTCCGTGGGAAATTCGATTACCTATTGGACCGGTTTATTCAGAACTCTGCCTCCTCCGATGCCCAATACAAGAAGATAATAAGGTATGCAGGGAAACCGGAAGCAGCAGACAAGAAATGGGTTGCCTCCCTTACCGGACCAGACAAGTTTGCGTGGGAGTTGGCTAACAGGAAGGTGTCGGACTACCTTCCACATATTTTTGACCGGGAATCTATTCTGTTGGAGTTCAAAAACGAAAGGGCACTACTTTCATCCAAATTGAGAACGGCTGTAGATCCAGGGAAGAGAGCAAGATACGAGAGACGGATAGCAAAAATCGACTCGGCTATAAATACAATGGCGGGAGGGGATCTGGTGCGATATGACGCGCTGCCCACCTCCCTGCGTATGAGATTTTTTGAACCAAGGAAGGGAAAAGAGGGATACAACCTATCAGCAATTCGGGCCTATAGAGCGTACCTGAACGGTATAAAGAGAAAAATATACGATGAACCAGCGGTAAGAAGGGTAGCAGAGTTACACAAATCCCTGGATCCATCGTTACGGGAATACAATAAGTGGTATGTAAGGAGGTACTTGGGGTGGGATAAAAACAAACTGGATGATTTGGCAGGTGCTATTTCCAGCTTTCAGTGGATGAGGACTCTGGGGCTAAATCCACGATCTGCCGTAGTTAACCTTACACAAAGGATAAATACCATAGCCGATGCGGGGCTGAAATTTTCATTGCGGGCACAGAAGGAAGCATTTACAAAGGAGGGACAAGAGGCCTTTGATGCAACCGGGTTGGCAAGGGAAATACCACAAGTACTGATGGAGGGACCTGCCCCTGCCGGTATGGAAAAGGTAAGGGCAATAGTGGGATACTTGTTCAATAAGGTGGAATTGGGGAACAGGAAACACGCATTTCTGGCAGGTAGAGCAAAAGCACTAGCCTCTGGTTCATCTCCCGAAGCAGCAGTTCAGGCAGGTATAGATTTGGTACATAAAACCCAATTCCGGTATGGAAAAGTTGGTATGCCAAAAGCCCTTTCCCATCCTGTTGGTCGTATTGGATTGCAGTTCTGGTCCTATCCCATAAAGCAAACGGAATTAATAGTAGATTGGGCAAAGAATGATCCAAAGAAACTAATTGCCTATGTTGCAATGGCGGAAGGTGGAAAGGTAGCACTACAAAAGTTCCTGAACGTGGACCTCTCCTCTGCGCTTGGATTTGGAGTAAATATTGGACAGGCAATAAAGGCGATAAGGGATGTGCCGGATGAGGATTGGAGGGGTTTCTTCCGTCATCTGAAGGTTGCTGCGTCAGAAGGGGGAGGACTGTTACCGTCTGGCCTTGGTCCTACTGCTTCTGGTCTCCTAAAGGTTATAGAGGGGGCACAGAAGGGGGTGGGGATGCAGGCTCTGGGTAAGGAACTGACACCAATTTTGGTTGATAGAACGGTTCAGGCGTACAAGGCCGTTATCAAGAGGAACAACAAAAACATGTACCCGATGTATAGCAAGAATGGGGACTTGATGTACTATCTAACCGGCAAACAACTCCTAATGCGATCCGTGGGACCAAAATCATACACAGAGACGGAGAAGTATACGGGGTGGAAAGAGGACCAGCTTTTGGATCAGGACTTGAAATCCATACTCCGCGATACGACAAGGGCTATAGTGGATGGGGACAACAAAAAAGCAAACATGCTAATCAACAAATACGGGGTAATACCATCGGAGCAGGGGATAGCTAACGAGGTACTTAGAAGAGAGTTGCCCTACGAGGAGAGGCGTGTTATCAATAAAACAAGAAGACAAGAAGAATTTGAATCCATGATGGAAGGAGAAAATAGATGAAAAAGTTACTGGTACTGATCCTGGTGTTGTCCCTTGCACTGATCGGGATTCCGGTTTCCTGGGCGGCTAACAATCTGTCCGGGGTACCGATAGTGGTAGATACATTCGGGTCGGATGTGGAAATCTTTCCGAATCGCGTAGAGGTGGAAACAATAGTGATAACCGCCTACACGAGCGACAAGACGATTACGTTTATAGATAGTGTCAATGGGAATCCGGTTCTGGTGCTGGAGTGTCCGGCAGGGTCTACAATTTCGTGGCCGGTGGACGGAAAATCAAAGCCTTTTCCCCTTGGTATGGACTTCGACGATAGTGCGAGTGATCTTGCGGCCGGGGACTTCATCTTCATTTGGAGAAAGTAAAATGAAAAAGTTTCTGATCTTCATCCTATTTTCCTTTCTTGTAATTGGAATAGGAAAAGCAATTGCTGGGATTGGGATCGATCTCGGATTGGTTCTATCGGCTGGATCAGGATCTGGTAGTGGATCTTCCTCAAGCTCTTATTGGCTTGGCGACACATGGATAGGCGATGAATGGCTCGGAGACACGCACACGGCGAAAGTTCAAGTTATCCCATATGGTACGATCTATTATGCGGATCACACTCCGATGATCGGCGCGGACGGTGAATATATAGTGGCACAACTTCCCTAATGAGGTTTGAAATGAAAAGAATAATTTTGTTTGTTTTGGCTTTTTTCGTCTTGGCCTCATACTCTTTCGCGGCCGAGAATATTGTGCTTTTCACTAATGGGATTCAATCAGACGCTCAGATTGACGGAAGTGGTGGGAACTCCCTTGATCAGGTGTCGGAAACTGATATTGATGCCGTGATCACTGCATCTGGGTCTGCGTTTGCTGTTGGCCCAAATGCTTCAAGTGAAATGACTTTTTGGAAATGGGTTTATGATGACGCTACGGCAGAAGATGCAACGCACGTTTATCCCAACGATACCGATGGAACAGGGAATTGGCAGCCAGCACCAAGTATCGATGGAGATATGCTCAAATCAGTTTATGACGCCAATGATGACGGTGAGATCGATGATGGGGCTATCCCTTCCACTATTGCCAGAGATAGCGAACTACATGATGCTGTAACGCTGGATGCTTCAGCAACGACTGGTGGGATGTCTCTTAGTGGACAAGCGATCAGCAACAGAGCAGCGTCTAACTCACAGACCGGCTATGCCACGGCAGCACATATTCAAGCCATTGAGGCTAACACAGCAAAGACAATAGACGATACTGCCTATAATGAAGCATCTTGGAATGCAAATACCGATGCCCCAACAAAGAACGCTGTCAGGGATAAATTTGAATCTTTGGGGACTGGCGGTGACATGACCGAGGCCGAATATGCGACCAATGGGACCGCTGGCGTTGTGGATAAGGCCGCTGAATTATATCCGGTAAAATCCTCCGGAGTTCCAGGCCACGTCTATCTTTTGGAAGCAAACAGCACCGATGTCGATTTTGCTGGTGGCATTGGCCCCGCCTCCATGACCGACAATACAAGCTATGTGTTTCGATACCCAAATGCTGGGCCAACCCTGGCCAATAGCGTGCTTGCCTGGAATGGGGCTGGTGAGTCCGGAACCGGGACGCCTGCTGATCCTTTTATTTTTCCGACGAGTTTTATCGTTCCGACCGTTGCTGCTGATTGGGACACATGGGCAGAGCACCCTGCCATGACATCAGCTTATATTCTTGTCGGTAACGGATCAAATCAACCGGCACCAGTGGCAGTGAGTGGTGATGTTCATATCGATAATACCGGGGCGACAGTGATTCAACCGGCAGTTGTTGCGCCTTCAATGCTGGACACTTCAGCGGACGATGATGCCATAGAATTTGTTATCGATGGTGGTGGGACAGCGATCACGACCGGAGTTAAAGGTTTTCTTGAAATCCCATATGCCTGCACGATCAGCAGGGTAACACTCCTTGCCGATCAAAGCACAAGCACAGTAGTCGATCTTTGGGTTGATTCTTATGCCAATTACCCCCCGGACAATGATGACTCGATCACCGATGCCGGAACATCTCCAACCATAACCGCGGCAACGAAGTCACAGGATAGCACCCTCACAAGTTGGACGACCTCTCTTACAAAGGGTCAAATAATTGGTTTTAATGTTGATTCGAATGATAATGCGGAAAGATTAACCATCAGTATTGGAGTTGATAAATGAAAAAATTAACCCTGATCGTCGTGCTATTATTAATTAGCACGATAAATGCTTTCGCATTAGTTGTTGGCTATAGTGGCCCGCCGATCAGTGCTGGCGGTGATCCATGTAACGGAACATCAACGTTTTGTGTAGACACTGATGTTGCCGGTGGCACAGGAGATGGAAGCTCATGGGAAAACGCCTATATCGGCATTCAGGAAGCTTTGACAGCCGAGGCGACTGATATATCGGCGGTGTCTGGCGGGCATTTTTTTTACTGCCGCAATTCAGCGGGGACAGCCGATACTCAGTTTCAAATTCCTGCTGGCTACACGACGGATGCTGATAGTCCTATAACGATAACCGCAGCGACAGGATATAGAGCAGATGGGCAGTGGAGCACTTCTAAGTATCTGGTAGAAAACACTGATGGGGTCGGCATAACTTCGGTGGCATTGATAAATAAGCCATATGTTGTTTTGGATGGTATCCAGTTTTACTCCCATCGAACATCGTATAGCTATAGTGGGATAGGGGTTGGAACTTCTGCCGCTGTTAATTTGGTAACGATAAAAAACTGCATCATTCGTGAAGCGTCTGATGGTGGTAGTTCAGCCAATGGGATTTACATAACCTATAGCGGAACCTACCTAAACGTAATAAATACAATAATCTGGGGATTTAAGCAATACGGATACTACGACCAGGGAGGATCGGGGGCCTATACAAATATTTGGAATAGCACAATAACTGGATGCGGATCTGGACTGAATCAGACAACAGCGACATCACGGTTAGTTGCCAAAAATAACGTGGTGTTTAACAATACCGACGATTTCAATAATTGTGGCAGCGCGACCCTTGACTACAATGCGTCTGACGACGGTGACGGCACCAACGCAGTCGCCTTGAATGAGAACGCTAGCGGGGAATGGACTGCCTCATTTACTGATTACTCGGCCGGTGATTTTTCGGTTAAAGACGCCTCGGCTCCGATTTATAATGTTTGCAACGGAGACCCATCGAGCGGAGTTTACTCAACCGACATAACCGGTTTTTCTCGTACCGGGAATTGGGATATGGGAGCTTTCGAACTGCAATGATAAAACGTATAGTAATAATTATCATATGCTTAATTTCACTATATGGGGTATCCCATGCCGCCTCCCCGGTTGTGTTTTTCTCTGATCTAACTGATGGCCCTACAGACGGCTGGGAGGGGAGTGGGACAAAGGGTGCCGCAGTATCTATTTGGGGATTAAATTTCGGGTCGGCCGCCCATACATCCTACGTTACTTGTGGAGGTCAAACTCTTTATGCCGATGAGTCTGGCATAGCAGAGTGGGGGGCAACAACCAACCCAACAACGGCCAGGGATCTACAGAGGATTACCTTTTATCTCAATTCTTCGATGTCTGCCGGTGCAACAACTATTTCGGTGACGACCACAGAGGGGTCGAGCGGAACGATATCATTTTATACCAGATCAACCGGTAATATATACTTTGTGGCCACGGATGGTAGCAACGTGGCCAATGGTCAAACTACATCAACTCCATGGAAAACCCCCCAACAAGCAATCGCAACGGTAGCAGCCGGGGATGTCGTTTATTATCGCGGGGGGACCTATTCAGGGGAAGATTTTAGAGATACTTCGTCAACAAACGCAAGTTATTACTGCTATCTACATTTTTGGGAAAATAATTTTGCATACGGTACAGCGAATAATAGCATTTCATTTTCTGCCTATCCCGGCGAGCTTCCTGTTTTTGGTGATGGGACAAGCGGGATTCCATACTGGATACGTCAAGGTGGATATGTTGAGGGTGGAAGCAAGATGGATTATTGGACTCTTTCAAAGTTCAAAATCCAAATTTACGATGGAGCCTTACTTGAGCAGATGGGGCAATTATCGTCTGCCAATCATATACGATTCGTTGGCGTAGACGCGACTACCACAACAGCCTCAACTGGTCATGGGGTGTGTTTTTGGTTCTCTGCAAATGATGGGCAAGATGACGTAAAATTCTATGGTAATTATGTCCACCATACCGGTAAACCGTTGGATTGGGTAGCTGAAGATGGTTCCGGATATCGTGTAGGGCCGATCTATTTTCAAGGGCACGGCACCCACGAGGCAGTTGATGTTGGATGGAATGAATTCGCATATAATAATGGTCAATCTCAGATTTATGGGCATTATCACACCGACAGTGTTACACTGCTAAAGTACCATGATAATTATGTGCATCACACATCAACTCCGCCCGTTTCTGTTTCAGCCATGTATGCTGTCTTTGGTGGTGGAGATGATAATCTATCCCCCCAGGAAGAGTACGCTTTTATAACCACAGCTTACATATACAACAACATTTTTGCGAACAACTATAGCGGTTTTAGGATGTCTGGAAACGCCTCTGTTTCCCAGGGCTCATGGGGTAATAAAGGCGCTGAAATATACTACTACAACAACACCCATTACCAAAATGGAGCATCAAGCTCAACAGAAGTAGTTTTCGGCCAAGAGAATGTGATCGATTTCAGAAACAATATTTTTTATACCGCTGTTTCGACAAATTATTTCGACAATGGTGGCCCCGTAACCTCTTTGGCTGGATCGAACAATATTTGGTATGGTTTATCAGCAGGCGTCCCTGCTTGGGATGATAGTGGAACATCTTCTGAGACAGACCCATTAATAAATGCTACTACGTTTATTCCCAATACATTAGAATCCCCTGGCGTGAATGCAGGTTCATCAACACCGTCCGGTGTATTTTCTACTGATTATTACGGTTTAAGTCGTAGTAATTGGGACATTGGGGCTGTTGAGTATTATACCAACCAAGCAACACCAACAATCAGCGGTTGCTCAATAAAATGATATCACGGTCAAAAAATGATCAACATCTTGGAAAAGGAATGAGAGGATGAAGAATAAAAAATCGACAATCATCGCCTTAATAGTCGTTGTTTTGCTTGGTTTTGGATACTTGGCCAGGGCGGACTTGCAGTACCATACCGAGGCGTTGATGAACGCGCTTGCCCTTGCCCTGGACTCCGACCATGATGGCGATTTCACCGACGAGACGTGGTATATCGCGCTCACTACGCCGACGTGGGCGCTTGCTCCGACTGATGATACCCTACAGGGTGGGATTCAGATATCCGGCACGGCAGGAGAGGACTTGGCCCAATGGGACTTAGTGCGCAAGGACCCCACCAATCTCAAATATTATAAATTTATAGCCGCTTCGGCAACCAAGGTTTCCGGAGCGGACACTCCTTTTGGGATGGTGACAACTGCGGCCAGTGCGGATGCTGCTATCAGCGTGGTTATCGGAGAGTTTATGGTTTATAATGCTGGATGGGGCATGGGTGCTGGGGCTAATCTTCAGATATTTCCTAACACTTCGACCGCTGGTTTGTTAAATGTTACCGGAACACCAAGTGCAACGTCAGGGGATATAGTATCGGTGGTGGGAATGGCAGTCGCGGCGAATAAGATTATGTTCAGACTGCCAGCCATTCCAAGCGTTGAGGTTCCATAATGAAAAAGACAATTGCTTGGTTCCTAATTTATTGGCTATCGGCGTTTCAGATAACCTATGCTGCCACTTATTACGTTACCCAGGGAGGGACCGGGGACGGATCAACCTACGCCAATGCAATGAGTGTTGCGTCGCATAATGGTGGCTCGTTTTCTCCCGATGATATCATTTATCTTTGCGATACAATCACAAGCGAAGTAACTCCGCCAAGCGATGGAACAAGCGGACACGAGATAATATATCGAGGGGATTATGCTTCACACGCTGGCGTGATCGATAGAAGTTCGTCATCAGAACTTGTTTACGGGATCGAGGTAGACGAAAAAGCTTATATTAAAATCCAGAATGTTGAAATAACGAATTGCGGCCACGGAATAGTTATCCGCGGAGGAGTGACAACAGGCTCACATTATATCTATGTTGATGATTGCGACATCCACAATATTGGATATAGAGGCATTTTTACCGTATCCGATTCGGGAACTTCTGATCGCGTAAGCCAAATTTATGTAACAGGATCACGATTATGGGATTGCGGTACGGTGTTTGCTGGAATGTGCATTATGCTTCAGCGAACAAACTATATGTATGTAAGATATAATGAAATTTATGGAGACACCTACGGCGTTGATGGGTTCTCCTGTGAGGATTCGAAATATCTGTACATTGAGCGCAATTACTTCCACGATTTTGATAGAGTTCCGGCTCCTTATGCTGAAGATGCTATAGACATCAAAAAGAGATCAGAATATGTTTACATAGGTGAAAACAGGATTGAAAATTGCCCTGCTTTTTCTGGTATCACTATTCAAATGGATTCTCGGCACGCGAGAATTTATAGAAACTGGATAAATACTGGGGATTCCCAGGGGATCTTGATAAAAATGGGGACGACTGATTATACGTCCCAACAGGACATGACGGATATTATAGTCTGGGGAAACATAATCTTTGGAACCAACAGTGGGATCAACTTGCATTCGAATGGATATGGGGACCAAGGATATGGGATTCCCCATGTAATACTTTTTAATAATACTCTCGCGCACAATGGCAACATGGCTGATGGAGTTGGTTGCGGTATCATGCTCATGAGGGGTACCGATCACGAAGTTAAAAACAATATCTTTTATAGAAATCATGGACAAACAGATCAGGATGCGTCTCATCCGTATTTGCAAATTCATTTAGACAATGATGTGACCGGAGAGGATGTTGACTATAATTATTATGACCACGAAGGAACAAGCTCGGATGATGTCATAGACCTTGATTATTCATACTATACGTTTACTGAGTACCAAGGAATGAGCCAGGAAGCCCACGGAACTGAGGGAAGTGCGGGGATGTCCGCACCGGAAAGCAATAACTATGAATTAACGGCGAATTTATCTGGTGTTGATATGGGTGATGGATCATTATACCAAATATATGCTCATCTCCCTAACATGAGTAGCTCGGACCCATACGATTGGACAAACTTGGGAACGGTTGACATGGACGTTGTTGGCTGGACTGCCGGGGCTATAAAATACACTGCTTCTAGCACTGGACCGACGGTGGGTGGTACGAGCGCGGCAATCGTTGGTGGAACAGCGAGTGCAATTGTGGGCGGAACTCAATAAGGAGATCAGTAATGCCAACCTGGATGAAGGAATACAAGCACCTATTACTGAGCACTATCGGTGTTCTTGCCACTATAACTGGCGTCATTATCTGGGCTGACTTCCGTGAGGTGAAAGCTGATACAAGAGCGAATGATAAAAGGATAGATGGGGTGTGTACGAGAACAACCATACTTGAGGAGAATTACAAGGCAATAAAGGAAAACCAGGATAAGATGGATGAGAAATTGGATGAAATACTAAATAACCAAAGGAGGGGGGCATATGGCTTTCGATCCAGTTACAGCAGTAGTAGACCTGATCAAGACGGGACTCGATAAGTTTGTCCCGGACAAGATGGATGAGAAGGACAAAGAGTCTCTTAAACAGAATATGGAAATGTTCGCGGCGAAGGAGGCCCGCGATGAGAATAGTCAGTTCCGAGATTTTGTTTTAAAATATGAGGGATCGGCTGCTGACTATGCAAAGATACCCATTGTCGGACCAATCATGATGCTGATACGCGGGCTTGTACGACCTGGGTTCACGTATGGAACCTTCTACTTTGACTATCTGTTCTTTACCAGTTTAACCGAGTGGCCTGTTGAGAAAGCCAAGCTACTTGCAACAATAAACCTTATAGTTCTTTTATTCTGGTTCGGCGAGAAGATACTGGTTAATACAGGTCTGTCAGAGGTGTTATTAAAGGTGTTCGTTAAAAAATAGGGAGGAGGATAATGATCAAGAAAACAAAGGATGGATTCAAGGTTGTATCAGAAAAGGGGAAGAACCTGGGCGGTCCTTACCCCTCAAGAAGTCAGGCAGAAAAAAGGCTGAGGCAGGTGGAGTACTTCAAGCACAAAAAAGGAAAAAAGTGAAGTGGGGGGAGGGGGTCATTCGGGATTGTACTTTTTTGTCGTTCCCCAATTCTCCCCCCCGACTTTCATATCCACCACCAACGGAACTTTCATCTTTCCCCCATCCGCGCTTTCCATTATCCTCTTTTGTTCCTTCAGCACTTCTTTGTAGGATCTCTTGTCCTGTTCCGATACTAGATCGTCATGGATCTGGATCAGGGGCACTGTTCTCCTTTTCTTTATCCTTCTCCAGTACACATAGAGCGGTTGAAGGTTCGCCATTGCCCTCTTCATTACTCCTGCCGCCCCTGACTGTATCGGCGCATTCCCCGCCTGTCTTAATCCTCTTTCTCTTTTCCATTTACTCTTTGTCTTTGCCCAGGGTACCCACCGAATCCTTCCCCACATATCTACCACTTTGCCGTGTTGCGCTGCATAGTTCCGATTGTTGTCCATGTAGGTTTTTACTCCGGGGTAGACACTGAACCAAGTATCAATAAGTTCTTGGCATCGATCCACTGGCCAATCTTCCTCATTCGCTCCCCCAACTACCAATTCCCTCTGTAGCCCATGAGCGGAAATGTCATTCAGGACACCAAAACCAACGCGTTTTGCCGGATATCGATGTTTCATAGAATCCAATCTCGATTCCGGAATCCCGAACATCTCGGAGGCGGTTTTGGAGTGAATATCCTCACCGCGATGGAAGATGGAACACATACGGCGGTCACCGGATTCGGAGGCGGTAATTCTTAGTTCTACTTGGGAGTAGTCAGCACAGGAAATAACACAACCATCAGCCGGAATAAACCCTTCCCTTACCCTACGTCCCTCAACGGTTCGAACGGGAATGGCCATCAAGGGGGGATCTTTCATGGAAAGTCGTCCGGTTGCGGTACGGGTAACACGAACCGTTGCCCGAATCCGTCCGTCTTCATCTATCATACGGGGCAACTTTTCTACATATGATGTCTTCAGTTTGCTAAACGCTCTGTATTCTCTTATCCACTTCACCACGGGATGTTTGTCCTCAATTCGGGACAGAACGGCATCCTGCGTCATAGTGGTTGATTTTCCCTTTGCCATACGAGGATCAACAAATTCGTCCAATCCCAAATCCCCGTAAAGTAGTTCCGATACCTGAAGGGCCGAATCCGGATTAATAGTTTTTCCTGTGATCCCCGTAATTATAGCTGCGACCTCATTCAATTTCAGGTCAAATACCCCCCTTAGCTCTTCGAACTTGGCTGGATCTACCCTTATTCCAAACCTCATCATATCCGCCACCATGGGCATTACCCTCATATCAGTCATGAAGACATCCCACATCCCCTCCGCTATGATACGGTCGCGGAGATACGGCCAGATTTGGTGCGTGCAATTCGAATCGTCACAGGCGTAGCGGAGAGTAACCTCTGGCGGAGCATCGGAGAGATCTCCGTCCCAGAGTCTACCAATATTGTGTTCAATGAGGGTGATGTCAGATCTGCCTTTATCTTTTCTAATCTTTTCCCACCGTTGGAAAGGATCAACGTCCTTGGCTGCAACATCCCGGATAATATTGCTCACCAGCCTACTTATATTCTGCGGTTTCCTTACATGGGCTTCCCCCTTTTTCCATTCCAGTACTTCTTCCGGATCTGGCCACTCGTACTCCAGTAGCTCATTTAGGTAGGTTAGCGCTTTCTTGAACCTGTATGGTCTCACCACCTCCGTGTACTCCCCCATCTCTGCCCCGATTATCCTCCATGCCAAATCCTTGAGACCCTGTGGCTCGGATTGCAGAAGGTAGGCGGCGACCATACTGTCCCGCAGTTTCTCGGTTGGTATTTCCACTCCCATTTGGTACAGAACCGGAAGATCGTAGGCAGCGTTGTGGATAATAACCTCATCACACTGATCGGAGTTAACCCAGGAGTTCAATTGTTCCAGGTTGTTGCTGTCGTTGGCGTGAATTAGCAACGCGGTGCCAGCCTCATAGGTATTAGTGGTGCAGAAGGGCCGTCCCTCCGCCCATTCCGTATCGATCGCTATACTACGGGGAGTGTGGGATAGGCTATACTTTCCGCCATGAGTCAGATTCAGTAGGGGGTCCCAATATCGTCCCTCAACCGGACGAATGGAGGAAAAGCTAATAGGAGGCAGGAGGCGATCTAGGACAGGGCGAATGGTGGAAAATCCGTAAACCACTTTCACCATATCATCCATATTGCGAAGACCCCAAGACGGGTGAAAGATGGGAATGACCGTTCCCCAATCCGTTTTGAATGGAATCCCGTTTACCCTTTCCATTGTAACTTCTTCACCAAGAAAGAATCGGGTGGAGAATCGACCCAGAGCTATGATCACCTCTGGCTCTATTTCATCCAACTCTTGCAACAGAACATACCGGCAAGCATCTATTTGACATTGTGTTGGATTTGCATCATCGGGAGGATGACACTTTAGCATATTGGTCCAGTATACCATGGAGGTAGGATTTACGCGACTGATTAATGCTAGGTGCCTTGCCTCCGTACCCGCTGCCCCTACCCAGGGACGCCCCTCCTTATCCTCATTGAAACCGGGTGCCTCCCCCACAACCATCACTCTCGCTCTCTCTGCTCCTCTTCCCCACACTATCCTGGACCTTGTTTCCGATAGTTCGCACCTCTTGCAATTTGCATCCCCCATCACTCGCACGATATCCACCATAACCCCTCCTCCAGGCATTTAATCTTTCTGCTGCAAACTTGGCCAACAATTTGAGTACCGGAATCAGGACGGAGGCAATTTTCTCTCCTTTGTCCACCGTCCTGTGTTCCTGGTGCGATCCTATCCTGTTCATTTCCACATCAAAGACTGTGATCTCTGCTACAATATGAAAACGGTCAAAGTAGGCAGGATTGGAACCGTCCACCTGTCTGATATTTTGGGCCACATTGATAGAATGTTTGGGCCAATCGGAAAGGCTCACAGTCTCACCTCCTCCCACACTATTGGTACCCCCGCTGTGTCCGCCATTTCTATTTCCCCCTTCGATCCCGTGCTCTCGTCCAGCCATTTGTTCTTCACCACCGCTGCCAAGTCACACTTACAGAGAAGGACAAGGTGACCGGCCATTATACGGTGATCATCCAGGTCCCCATCAAAGGCTCCCCCATTCAGGTGCGGACAGATTACCGCCCATCCATCCTCCCAATACTTCCTTGCCAACTTCCTTGCCATCAGAATGTTCAGTTCCTGCTGAATTTTGTTCTTGTGTCTGAGTGCCCCAATTATGAAAACGGTAGGTTGTCTGCCGCTTCGTTTCCCCTCCAGCAATATGTGCCGAATCCCGTCTTTGTCCTTGTCACTTACCCAATCTAACATCGCTCCTTGTGTCATTGTATTCATCTCCTTTACCCCCTTGTCCTTAATTGTCGGTAAATTCCCTCCGCTATTGTTTGTCCCACTCCCTCCACTTCCATTATATCAGTCACCGATGCCGCCATCAATTCCATCATGGAACCAAAATGGTGGGCGATATCCAGAGCCTTCCTCCCTCCAATACCATCCATCCCAACCAGCATCCGAGCCAGGGTCTTTGGTCTTTTGAATCCTGGTGCTGCAGGAACCGGATTAACCATCATCGTTTCCGCCGTCCTATGTTTCTTTTTGTTATACCACCTGTGTATGTGGTCTATCCATGATGCAGTATTGAGGAGATTCGGGGTGAACAGAGTAGGAACGCCAAACAGTTCTCGGACCGAAATTAGGAAGGAGTGTACTTCTTTGCTTCCATACACTCTCTTCCCATATCGCAACGGCCTGAATCCCTTTCCTTGCCAGATCTCCAGTTCCCCCTTCTTGTTCGTTTGCCATAACCCCTCTATTACAAGGTAGGAACGATCGTATTCTTCCCCCATACCCGGCAATTGGTGCGCCACCAGCCTTCCGCTTTCCATGGAGGATATCAGATCCCGTATCCGCTTCCTCTCGATGCCGACCATCACATCGCGGGGGTCGGATTCGCCTGGGAGCGTGGTGTGGCCCACTACGACGGCGTCTCCGTAGTCTAGATCGCATACGGAATGGGGGGTGAGCAAGTGCGGATGGAGTTCAATGCTACCGACGCGACGATCGAGTAGGAGAGTCATTTGGATTTCCTTCTCGGTTTTGATTGCCCAAGTTCACACTTGTCGCAGGGCCTCTTTCTGTAACCGCTGTTGGGGGCTGGACCTGCAGAGAAGTGATCACCAGCATCATAGTAATATGAAACATAACCGGTATCCTCACACCTGTCACAGTGGTATTTCGGCTTCGTTTCCGCTTTTAGTACCGCCATCTTCTCGATTGCCCCCTCCATTACTACTTTCTCTACCAAATTCACGAGATTGATGAGCTTTTCCCCGTAATAGGTGGGTTTATCGGGTCGGACGAATCGTACAAGGTCGCCCTCCCTTTTCATAATCAAAGGACCAAAGATGTCGAATCCCGCCTCTCCTATGATCTCCATCGCCTTTTTTCTGTCCATGATTCCCTCCCCATTTTCTAATCGTCGTAGATTTTGACATCTGGTCTTTTGCACCTACCAACCCAAAGGTAAGGATTCATTAATTGAACACGATTAATGAACCAGATCTTTCCTCCTCCAGGAAGAAGTAATCGTCTTTCGTTGTGGTGATACTCCCACCCGTTCGTGGTAGATATGATAGGCAGGAAAAAGTGTTTGATATAGAAATCGAGTATCTGGTGACTCCCGCCTATATAAAGAACCCATTTTCCCTCGCTTGCAAGTTTTAGTGCCTCCAAAACCTTCCTAAATGTCTTGCCTGACCGCCTATAGTTGTCGCAAAGACCCATGACTTCCTCCCCTATTTCCAGTCTTCTGGATCGTTTCCCATCACCATGCTGGCAATCCAGGGAAAGCTGATCATCCCCTCCCCCGTTTCCCTATCCGTCTCCAGTACTTCCCCTTCCAGATTTGGATCCTGTGTGCATTTGTCTATCTTGCAGTAGAAGTTGTCCTTGTCTTTGGTTAGTTCCACCGCCACCTGGACGAGGTATCCCATTTCCTTAAACCCGGCTCGTATCCGCTTTCCGGTAGGGATCGCCATCGCATCCTTCTTCTTTGGATTTGTATTTATGTACTCGTCCTTCCGTTTGTGAATCAGGATCAGATTCTTGTTGTTGCGCTTGGCGTGGCGAATTAGGGTACGGAACTCCGCATTAACAGGGCCATAATGGTGAGGTTTCACGTTGTTGATTTTTCCGAATCTCGCCAGACGTACCATTTCCCAGAACTCGGTTCCGGTATCGAAGACTATGGAGCGAACGACGGAATCAGGGGCGGCAAGACAGGCCTTATACGCTTTTATCATCGCCTCCGTTTTCTTCTCCGCTTCATCGTCCCCACCCTCAAGCAGATAGCCGACTTGGTAATGTCGAAATTCACCCTTCTTGAAATTGAACTTTTCCACAATCGGGTCGACGTTATCATCTATATCGAAGAAGGCAATGGGACGGGGGGCGGTAAGGGAAAGATGTGTCTTGCCACAGCCCTCATCCGCATCAACAGTCATAATAATACGTGGAGTAGCAACAGGAACATCGTCACCAAAGCCGAGTTTGGTTAGTTGATCAGCCATCAATACCCCCTTATCTGTTTCTTATGGTGACGGCAAATATAATCACCAGTACGATTAGCCATAGTGTTTCCTTGTCCATTATTCCTCCAACATCCCTTCGTTAATGGCAAACTGCCGAATATAGGCCCAGTTCTCGTCTATTTCCTTCTGTGTAAACTCCAGTCGATAGGTGAAGTACTGAGGACCGCTCCCCTTATAATCACCAACAACGTATATGATGCGAACGACGGTGACCCGAGTGCCCAGCATTTTGCAGTAGGACTTGAATTGGGTGATGTAGTACCAGTTGGACTCGATCGGATTGTTGCTGGACTTCCAGGTAAGCTTGTATTCCTCATTGACGAAGTCTACCTCTCCCCAGGGATCGTCTCCAACCCCGTCCGGGGAACCAACAATCCCGTCCACAATTATCTCATTTGGCCGGATCCCAAGCTTATCCTTGTATGCCATCTCCAGCGCCCGTTCCCAGATAAAACCACAATCAGGGGTAAGGTTCATATTCCACTTTACCCCTGTGTAGTCAGTCTGGTCCATGCGCTTGATAATGTCAGTGAGGTGGAGGACTCCGGTGCCAACGGTCCTGTTCGTTTCGTCAGGAAACCGGCTATATTCTTCTTCTATTAAATCTACTCTCGCCATACCACCTCCTAACTTTAATGTAACGGGTATAGAGGAAAAGGATCAAGGCTGCAAGGAGAATAAGGAGGGTAACTCGGATTCGGTACATGATCAGCTCCACTTTCCATCTTTCTTTATGGATACTATCCCCACATCACCCTCTTTTCCGACGTCAATACCAACAGTACTGCTGGGAGAATCCGGGATCGGAACTTGGTCCGAGGTGACATAGGACCCAGGATTGTTCAGGTCCACGATGTGCCCACACGGCCTCCACCCTTCCCCGCTCTTGTTCTTCACCGCCCCCATACAACAGAAGACCGGATGCTGGACGAACTCCTCCTTGCCGGTCGGGCTAATCAATGCCGACATCTTCCTCATACGAACTGCAGGCTGGAAGAATACGGAGCCACAGTCAGGGCACAATAGGTCAGGGATGGAAGAGATATCGATCCCCCTTCTCATCTTTTTATTTTTTCCCATCTTTTTTCCTCCTTTTCCTCTCCTTTAGTATTTTCTTCCTTTTTTCCTTTACCTTTACCATGTTCATTGCCAAAATTTGGCGAATGTCGGGGTAACCGGCTTCGGCAGCGGTGCGGGTCAGATAAAACTGCACATCACCCAATTCCTCAGCCAGAGCGCCTGTATCCATTCCCAGGGCCGCTGTATCGATCGCGTTCAGTGCCTCAACCACCGCAGCATTATCCCTAAGCTCCTTTTTCATCGCATTGGAAACCTCACCCGCCTCCCCAATAAGACCGAGGATACAATAGAGGAGACCAACAAGGCCCCGGTTCTTGCCGGGGTAGATGGCTGCCTCGTCCACAGCACGGGAGTAATTGAGGGTGGAGGCGCGAGCGGTGATATAGGAGGCACAGTCAAGCAGGACGGACTCCACCACACACTGATTACATACCATACCCGGAGAACAACTGCACTCTCCTGGCATTACATTCAGCGCCAGTTCTATCCTTTTTAGCATTTCCGCTTCTTTCATTTTCTTTTCCTTTCCTTTATTGGCCACGGCTCCAATTTCTCCTCCCCCCACCTCTTTCCGCACACAGGGCATTTTTTGCTACTCACCACCACCAATTCTCTCCCACATCCCTCGCACCTTCTCTTTGCATCTGGTGGTATTTGCTTTACCCAATCCCGATCCTGACAATAATGTATGCAGTAAGGGTGAATACCGATTCGGGTATAGAACCAGCACAACTCCACGTTAACCCTTTCGTCGCCTCGGGCTTGGCAAACGGTATAGCCAAGGTTTCGGATACCGTCATTCCCGTGATAGACAATTTCTCTTGCCATCGCCTGTCCCCCTCCCCCCTCCTTAGATTTGGTCCCCCAGGTTCTCTCCTCCCTGGGGGACCACCCTTACCACCCTAACCACTCACCCGCCTGGATCAAATGGTCAGTTTGCCATCCGCATAATTCCATGGTTTATCATCGGACAGCCACGCGTCCTTGCCAATCAGATTGGAGATCTTGGCCCGGTCCTTGTTCCCCTTCAGTGTCTTAAAAGCGGCACCGATAAGAGCGGCCTTGGTCATGGACCCGTCATTTTCGGCAAGAAGCGTCATCACGGTTTCGGCTGCAGCGTCGTCGATATCTCCTCCACCTTCACCGCCACCCGCAGGTTTGGTTTTGGTGTCAGCCTTGGTTTCCTTCGACTTCCCTGCCACCTTTCCCTTTCCCTTACCTCCTTTCTTGCCCGTTTCCTCTTCATCCCAGGGCATTTTGAGGATTGCAGTGATGACCGGCACTTCCCTGTTTTTCTTTTCCTTCTTGCCGGTCTTCCGGTCCTTCATATTGGTTTCGACTTCGACCCGATCCACATGGGCGATCAACCCTTCCAGATCTCCCGCCTCCCCCGTCCATTTGTCCTGGGGAAATCCCTGGAGTGAAGCGGAGGAGATCAGCATACCGAAGTTGGAGCTGGAGTTGACACCCTTGGCCTTCCCGACGTTGATCAGGTATTGGCCTTCATCCGCCTCTTCTTCCCCATCCTCGCTGGGTTTCAGATCCTTGTGCCCCACCGACCACATTTGGGTCACCTCCTCCTCCGTTTCCTGGTCAATCAGGTCGGCGGAGAAGACAGTGACTTCCTCATCGGATGCCCCGTTGTAATCGGTGATTTCGAATTTGCAGTTCTTGAACATCACATCGGCGTCATCAATCAGCCCGCCACCCTCGGTCAAGTTTTCTGCTCCCCATGCCACTTTACCTTTTTCTGCCATGTTGCTTTCTCCTTTGCTACTGGTTGTTGGTTGGTTGAGGGTCAGTACTCTACGTTTCCCCTAAGGGTACTCCTGATTCCCGGCCCTCAAACTGGTCTCGGTTTCGGCACATCTTCTTTCATTGGCGTTGATCTCTTTTTCACCCTTACCGTCCGGAAGCTATCCTGAAACCACTTTGGCGCAAACGATTTGTACTTCCTGATAAACCATTCTATATTGTTGTCGATGATAAAATTCTCACACCAATCCTCTTTATTCCTCACCCCCCTTCCACACGTCTGAATCAGTCTTTGCATTGCGATATATGGTGCATAATCCCTATCCATCTGCATCCGTCTTTTTATTATAGGGTCACTGGTATCCGGATAGGCGATCTTGCCAATAATTTGGTACCTTATCTCATCATCAGGGAAGTCGTATCCTGTCGTCATTACAGGGGAAACAAAAATAGCGGGGGGAGAGGATGACTTGAACCTTTCCACCGTCTCAATTGTGTTGCGGGAATTGTGTCCTATCATGAATTGGGTATAGTCACTACTTTCCATTATCAGCTTTTGTCTCTTGTAGGATACAGAATGGATGATCCCTTTCCTATCCAATCTATCTTCCAGAATCTGATCTATCCTCGCCAACCACTTCAGCATTTCCATATCGGTTGTTCGGTAATTTAGTCCTATGGTGTGGATGTAGTTCAGGATTCGGTTCTCCAATGGAAAGGGGTGATCCACTTCCACCACATCCACATCTTTCTGGTCTATTCCCAGAAGTCCTATGGTTTTTGGTGTAACGGTAGCGGATGTGAGGATCACTTTTTCTATTCCCTTAAACAATGTAGATTCGGTGTAGTGGTAGGGCCAAACAACAGAGGAGGTGATTCGATTACCGGATTTATACACTATCATGTTTTCCGGATCTTCTTCTATCCCGTGATTGATAAAGCTGGTAGATTCCCATAATCGTTGTAGAAAGTGGGCAAGGTCCAGTGTTTCCTTCCCGTAGTCCCCTTCCTCCTTTATTCTCCAGCTTACATCTTCGTATTGGGAAGATACGGTTTTGTGCCAGTGCCTGATCCACTCCTTTATTCCCGACTTTGACTTCGGAAAGGATTCCACAATTTCATCCTTTATCCCCTTCCCCTCTCTACTTCCTATTATTTCCTTGGTCAGGAATGAGGATAGGATCTCTGGCAATTCATGTGCTTCATCACAGATTAGAGTGGAGAACTGGAAGGTGTAATCGTCTCCGTACCCCCAATCCCCTCGGTTCATCCAATAGGCATAGTTGGTGGAGATTATGGGGGCTGCCATCGCTTTCTTTACCTGATCATAGTATAGGCAACCGTCCTTGACGAAGGGACATCTCATTCCCCAATTGCATGGCCCCTTCCCGCAGGTCGAATACCCCCCCAACATTTTGCACGGGTAGTTGTCCTTACCCCTTAGGTCCACTACCACCCCTTCGTGCTCATTTTTTAGTTGGTCCTGCAATGCTCGGGTAGAGGTGAGGATTACCGCCCTGGATCCCCCATTGATTAGAGCGGAGACAATATACATGAGGGATTTGCCAAAGCCAGTAGGGCAAACGGGCATAATTAATCGATGTTCTGAATCCACCACATGCTGAACCACCATATCCTGGTTCTGTCTCCAGGAATCGAACCGGGAATCAACACCGAATGAATAGGGTGGGGGTAATAGGTCCGCCATCATTCCTCCTTTATACCAGATCCGGAAATCTTTTCTTGAATTCTTTTCTGTATCCCGTCTTCCACGGTCCCTCCGGCATCTTCTCTATCAATTCCTTCACTCTATCCACCATCTGCTTCGCTACTTCCATGCTTCCCTCTCTCCTGTGATACCTTACTCTTTCCTCCAATTGTCCTATGGATAGCATGAATTGTTGGTGGTTTTCGTCGTCCCTTGCGATTTCGGAAATAGCATCAATTACGAAGATGTTGTTAACTCCGATGTAACCCAAGTCCGTAAGCCAGCGCAAGTGCCGAATTAGTGCATGGCGATAGAGGTCGGAATCTGTACGGTACGGGAATTGCTTTGTCTGTATTGCCTCCCCTACCATTGCCCTCATTTGCTTCAGTCCCCGAAATTGGAACCTTGTCGAATGCCCCTGGGAATCGGAGGTTGGAACGTGGAAGTCCTCTGGATCTATTTTCCTTATATCATCGTCAGGAATAAGATCACCGAATTGTATTACTTTCGCGCCCTTGTTGGTGCCCCCCACTTTGCTCTTTTCCATATGCTACCTTTCTCCCCCAAATCCAGATCCGGTCTCATAAAAAAGGAAAGCACCCAAAGGACTCCGGGTACGTAATCCCATCCATCAACCAGATAAGTAAGCAATCTAATGGTACGGTCTTCCATCACAATCCTACAAATCTCGCCGCACATTTATACGTGCAGAATACGTAATTTCCATTAAACGTGGCGTGCTCCTCCAATACAGTACTTCCACATTGGTCACATTCATATGTACCGTCAAATTCTGTATACTCCCCCATTCCTTTAGTCGGGAATTGTTTAGCGGTAGGATCATATATGGTTCCGTCTACCCTTTTGCACCACCAATGAGGTTCCTCTGTATTCCAAATAGGGTCCCAATAATAACCCCGCACGGCTGTTAGAGTTGGGTCGTCCTTGATTGCCTGTTGGACGAACTCTTGACACTTACCTCTGTACTTTATATAATCCGTTTGTTCCATCCTGTCTTCCATCAATCGCCCCTGTCACTCCACCCGCACACGGGACAGATTAGGCCAGCGTTTGTGCAGGCGCTACAGGGAGGGTTAATGAAGCAGGTGCATCCTTCGACCTCCTTCAACTCTATCACTCCCTCACACCCGTTCCTGTTGCAAATGTCCCCCTCGTTCCATCCATGTTCCTTTTCCATTTCACCCTCCTTACCTTTTCCACCAGTCGAATGTTTCCCCCATATATTCCCTGAACCAGGGACACGTCTCTGAGTATTCCTCCGAACAGATCCAGTCTTCTTTTTCCGTACCCGATATATCCGATCCAGCCTTGCACACCGGATCTTGCCATGGTTTCGGATAAAGGTAACATCTCGTTCTGTTTTCCATTGCCGTCGCCCCCCGTCCTTTCTCGTTCTGTCCCCATCATACCACCCGCTGTCATACGAGTCAAGGCCACTTGTCACACGGGCCGTGGCCTGATTTAATGGGACCATAACAGAAAAACAAAGGAAAAGGAGAAAAACAAATGGAGTTACCAAAATTGACGGTTAAGGCTCACACCTACCGCAACCGCAATGGGGAAGGATACGTGACGCAACTGGTGATCTGCGACGTTACCAACGTGGAACTCATCGACAGGGTGCTGATTAACGACTCCGAAGAGATGAGCGACAGGAAATTCATGGCAGTGGTCAACGATTGCCTAATGCGGGATCTCGGAATCTTGGTGGACCCGTACATGGGCAAAGTTATTTGGTTGGATGAAGAGAGGAGATCGTAGTTGTGAAGGGGGTAGGTACCAGGGACCGGGTCCCGTTGTCTCCTTGTCTCCTGTCTCCGTGTATAACGGGCCGTGACCCCGGTTCCCCCGTTGTCCCGTGTCTCCGTGTATGACGTGTCACACCGTATGACGTGTTATGCCCCCCCAAGACGGAAGAAAAAAAGAAAAAAGGAGGAAGTATGAGTCACAAAAACAACCGGTACTTTAATTACAAGGAGAAGGAGAAGAAGGGAGAGTACATCAACCCCGATCGTCCGGCGTGGGTAGACGCTATGGTGAAGGAGGCGGATAAATTTAGCCGTGATATGGATTTGCAGAGGTCCATGCTGGATGGGAAGGTACCCCACCTCACGCGCAAGGAAAGAAAAAGGTTCGCTGGGAGGATAAAGAGGATGGAAAAGTCCCTCAGTAAAAAAAGCAAAGAGAGTGGGGTAGGAAAAGTGGCAAGAGAAATACAGAGGTTAACGGAAATCTATTAGGAAAGGGGAACAACAATGAAAAGAGGAAAATGGAATGTAGTAATTGGAGGGCAGGCGGGATCAGAGTCGAAAGGGAAGTGCGCCTGCTATCTGGTGCACAAGTACGGGGAGCTGGAGGATGGGATAGAGGCCGTTTCCATGACTGCTTCCCCCAATGCCGGTCACACTTATGTCTCCGACTCTGGCAAGAAAATGGTTAGCTATCACCTCCCCATTTCCGGTGTGGTCAATCTGTCCCTGAATCGGCGTGCCATTATCGTCCTTGGTCCTGCCTCTCTCATCAACCCCACAATTCTCGCTAAGGAGATCCATGATTTGGGGGTGGACCCGGACCGAGTCTTCCTTGACCCTCGTGCCTCTATCATTACCACCGAGTGCCTGGAGTCCGAATGCCTTTCCTCCCTCTCCGATATCGGTTCCACGCTGCAGGGGGTAGGGGAGGCAAGGATGAGGAAGATGATGAGGGGGCACAAAGGGAGAACGGTTCAGGCAAAGGATTCCTCAGCCATTCACCTTCTTGGTCTTCGCCTTCGTCACACAGATGAGGTTCTCTATAACCTCCTCCACACCGAACATACCATACTGCACGAAATGACGCAGGGATTCGACCTCGACCTGGAGCACGGCATTTCCCCTCTCCACTGTACATCCAAGATGATAAACACGGCGATGGGTATGGCGGAGATGGGGGTTGCCCCGGCCTTCCTTGGTGATGTGTGGGGGGTGATCCGCCCGTATCCGATCCGTGTTAGCAATCGGACGGGCTACTCGGGAGGGTACGAGGAAGCCGAGGAAATATCATGGGACACGATCGCGACTCGTGCGGGGGTGCCGGATGGGGTCAAGATTGCGGAAATAACGACCACAACCAAGCTGCCCAGGAGGGTGTTCGAGTTCTCGTGGGAAAGGTTCATGAAATTCGTGAGGGTGTGTGGGCCAACGAGGCTGTGTCTGCAGTTCGGGAACTACCTGGACTGGGAGATCGCGGGGGAGAAGGAGGGTTTATTTTTGGCGTATCCAAAGGTGGGGAACTTCGTGTTGGAACTGGAAAAGAGGTCCGGTGTCCCGGTTTCCCTAGTGGGCACCGGACCCAAAAATTGCGAGATGATAGAACCTTCCTGATCCTACTCCTTTGCTGGTTTGTAGCTCACCGTTAGTGATTCATTCTTCTTCTTGGTGGTGGAGGCGGCAATAGCTTTCTCCACCACCGCCTTTTTCACTCCCGCCATCACCAACCTCTTTTGCAATTCCTTCTTATCGAACTTGGTAGAGGTGCCGTAGTAGAAGGAGAGGACGCCGCCGTCTCGATCCTTGGCGGAGGAGGGGGAATAGGCAAGGTGAATGGGGGCCAGAATCTCCTTCGCGTTCTGTTTCAGTTCCTTGGCACGAGCTTCCCAATCCGCCGCTTCCTGGAGCATGTTTCTCGCCGCCCGTACAGAGTTTTCCACTTCCTTATCCTCGTAGATGGAGGTATCGGGTTCCACACCTTTCGGGAATTTAAATTCGAATTCAGTCACTGGTCACCACCTCCTTCCTTAATTGAAATCCATCCCTCATTGCTTCCATTTCCTCCTGCAGTTTTCCGTACTCCCTATCACATTTGGAGCATACGTAGCCCACATTATTAACGTAGCACAGAGGGTTGTGGTTGTTGGAAGGGGTGGAGCCGTATACACCCCTTAGGGCGTCGGATATATAGGCACCACCAGATAGTCCCCCTCTTGTAACTGTCACCACCTGCTCTCCACAACGGGGACAGGTGGTGAGAAGGGTAATCTTGCCCAGAACGAATTTCTTGTCAGTCACTGGTCACCACCTCCTCTCCTTCCTTCTTTTCCCATCCAAGTTCCGGGTTGCACACCCCGAAGTCCCCGTCCAAGGGTTCCAGTTCGTCCTTCCTCACCATCCAGGTGGCCCCGCATCCCGGCCCTTCCTTTCCCGGCGGTGTCAGGATTTTGTAATACCGGGGTCGATAGCGGCAGGTACCAATCACGTCCAGACACAGACACCCCTCCAGATGCGGATGTCTCCTCGCCAACTCTTTCGGATCCTTCACTTTCATTGTAATCGTCTCCATTTGTCTTCCCCTTTCATTCCCGTTCTTGGTTTA
>Ga0315542_1000080_pt1 | contig 47631 bp, 52 predicted proteins | sample SalMarSW160120MG_FD_202541 | JGI IMG/M metagenome (GOLD analysis project Ga0315542, IMG submission 202541) | Salt marsh sediment microbial communities from the Plum Island Ecosystem LTER, Massachusetts, United States - Salt Marsh Sediment SW1601-20 ...
AATCTCGTGTTTCGGATGTACAGCACCGATGCATTGTCTTTAGATCCGACGCCCAGCGGATAAAGCCGATAAGACGTTTAGGCCTTGGATTTCTCCTGTCTATCGGCTCGGTCACAGACGGGCATTCGTCCCAGCCAAACTGACGGTTGAACATTTTTCCTGTGGTAATAATTTTGTGGTAATATCGGGAGGATATAACCGTATCCGGATATTTATCGAGCATATCATCCATTTCAGCCCTGATATCAACCAGCTCCTCATCTGTCCAAAAAAAATCCTCAACGCCTTCATCATTTGAGAGCAATTGCATATGGATCTTTAAGCCGACGTCTTTTATCCTCTTTACAATTCGCTCCGTCTTTCCGATCTGTTTGGGGGTAATCGTATAAAGGTAATAGGCATAGGGATCGCCTTCATAATTCCTGCTTGAAACGGCAAAGGTGTCCTTCCCCCTGAGGAGCTTCTCGTCTTCTTCATCGCCCCACAGGGAAATGCCGACAGTCATATGGGGAAACCTGTCCCTCGGGACCTTGATCAGGCCGTTTGTCGCGCAAAACGTGGATAATCGGCTATAGAAGGCCTCCACCCTGTCAAGGCAGATGGTGGGCTCTCCGCCAATCAGGATGGCGAGGTTTACACCCCGTTCCTTTTCCCTGTCAACAAACTCTTCCCATTTTTTCAGGTCCATCTCCTCTTTTGCCACCTTGTCTTCATCAGAGGAAAAAAAGAAGCAGCCTTTGCAGCGGAGATTGCATCGATTTGTCACATCATATATTGAACTCCTGATATTCAACTTGGAGATCGATTTATATCGTTTATGCCACTCTTCATTTAATAATGAGCTGACTGTCTTCATTTACAAAACTCCTTGGAACCCCGGTTTCCCCGGGCGTTATATGGGTGCATCATAATCGTAATCGCAATCGTAATCATAATCGTGTTGAGTAAGATTACGATTAAGAAAGAGGAAAGCTATCTGATCCCTTAACCGTTCACGGAACGGTGAAATTAGAAAATTGAAATTGGAAATTTGGCTTTCATGCTCTTGTCTCGTTGATGAATGCATTCAATTTTGGGCCAGATCTTGCCAATTTTCAATTTAAGCCGTATTCAAGCCGTAACCGGCCATATTTCTTCTGCCGGTTTGTAGGTGCCAAACTCGTAAACTTGTTTCATTTCTCCCCAATTTCCAATTTCCAATTTCCAATTTCAAGCTGTTAGCGGCTACCGAAAAAGCTCGTGGCCCGGGGGCGCAACCATGTGATCACATAGATTTTCACCTTTTTCATATCCCATGACCCATATAGAAAGATAATTGTCAACATAGTCAAGCCAGGACTTGAATTCATCGGGCTCAGTTGCATGGCGGAATAATCTTGCAGTAACAACTGCGCTTCCAGCCGCGTAATGTCTGCAGTCACTGCAGTCCGTATCAGGCACGCAGCAGGCAACATCCCTGTCCCATGTAAGATCGGTTCGATATTGCCTGAAAGATCGACCAAGACCTATGGCCTGAGAGAGATTCATTCTGGGGTATGAGCAGGAGTAAAGATCGTGAAGTCCGCGGCTGTGGGTATGGGCAACGGTATTATAGAGGGAAAAAAGCACGTTTTCAGGATATGCCGAGAGGAGGTCCGTAAGGGTCTTACGGGTATGCATAAGGGATTCTTCAGTATGGCGGAGGGGACCGCCATAGCCAACAGGCGCGGAGAAGATGTTGAAGGTTATCTTGCATCCATGTTTTGCGAGAAGCTCCGTCACCTCGTGAACTTCATCAATATTACCACTGGTAAAGGTATATACAAATACTGCCCGCTCATCGCCCTTATAGTTTTCTATCTGGTTGAGCAGCATCCCCCTGGCCCCTCTGATCCTAAGGCTTGTTTCGTCGTTTCCCCAGACCGAGATATGGATTTTGTAGCCGACTGAAACCGGTATGTGCTTCAGGCCATTGGATGCAATGGCGCCGAGAGGGATCACCCCAAAGCAGACTTCACACAGTTCCGGGACTAAGGATGGTTCCGCACCGGCGAGAACAACATAGGTGATACCCCTTGATTTTTCCTGTTCCATAAGTGTATGCCATGCGACCGGGTCTCCATTCTCTTTGGCAAACTGCTTTTCACCCGCATAGTAATAGCACCCCTCACATCGGATATTACACCGGTTGGTCATATCATAGGTCGATTCACGCAAGAAGAAATATTTACGGACCTTTTCCCACCTTTTTCCTGTTTCATGATCTGCTATAATGTCAGAGAATTTCCATTTTTTCCCGGATTGGCCCTGATCTCTGCTACCATCACTTCTATTTTGTAAATCCATTTTCGTAACCGTTCACAGGTTCAGGGTTCAACGTTCAGGGTTAAGGGCAGGGAAGGCATTGAAGACTCGAAGTCCTCGCAAAAATGCTCATTTTTCAAAGTAATTGCCAATTTGGCTATAAATCTTGGATCAGGCCTGACGAAGCTGACACTTTTCTCGTAAATTCGCATTCCAAAGCCAGTCCGTGGACGAGAATGGGACCTTGAACCTCTGAACCCTTGAACCCCTGAACCCAAGACTCTACATCCTTTCCTGCACATATTCAGCGATAAATCGAATCGTTGTCAGCTTCGGGTAATCATCTTCATCGATTCTTATCCCGTATTCATCTTGAACAACAAGGGCGACGGTTGCAAGATCCATACTGTCAATGCCTACCTCATCAACGAGGTCGATCTCGGGATCAAAGGCTTCCGCCGTAACATCTTCAAGCTTAAGCTCGTTGATCATGATTTCTGCAATACGGATGGTGATATTTGATAGATCCTTTGCCACAGTTATTTTCCCCCTTACCCGTCTAACTCCTCGACCATAAGGATGCCATTACTCACTAATTCTCCGTTGACCATTATGCGAAAGAGATATGATAAAACATCCTTTTTATGAGGAGCAACAGTTATTCTCAGTTTTTCATCAGGTCTAATCACCTGTTTAAATCTTACTCTTTTAAGGCCTGAAATCCTCAGGCTTTTTCGATTGAGTCTTTTGATTGCATCCAGGGCCATTTCGAGTTGTGCGACCCCCGGAAGAATGGGCTCGCCCGGAAAATGCCCTGAAAACCAGGGTGAATCAGGACTGACTTCAGCTTCCATGACCATTTCATTTGAAGAAAGAATGTCAGCACTTGTTATAGAATACCATTTCATGGGAAGTGCCTAAAGTTTAAAGTAAGCTAAAATGCCTAAAGTTTTTTTTGCTATCTGATCAGATATTCCCATAGAGGACCTGAATGTCCGCGGCTGTACATCCTGGAGATTATCTTGGCCATGGCCTCGCCTCCTGAGCCCACAACCCAATTGGCGCGACCATCTGCGTATTCTTCGACCTTCTGCATGATCTCATCGCTGCTTATTGACGCGGGTTTGTAGAAAACAGGCTCTAATATGCTCTGAGACCTTGATATCTGACCCTCCGCCACAGCAATGTCATAAAGAGCAGTATGCGGATAAATGCGCAGAGCGCAAAAAAAAAGAGGACGCTTTTATTCAGCATGGCGATATTCGAAAGCGTCTCATTCAACGAGTCCTCGTCCTCACCAGGGCCACCGAGCAGGAAGTAATGGGCAACAAACAGTCCTGCTTCAATAGCGGCCGTATGGGCATTGAAAATATGCTTTGTGCCAAAGGGTTTTTTGTATGTTTTCAGCATATTACCGGATAAAGATTCAGTTCCGAACTCAACATGTGAAAGACCGGCATCAGCCATTAACCTGAAATATCCTTCAGGCGGGTTTGTGGGCGCAAAAAAGGCCCCCCACGGAATGGAGACACCGGCGTTTTTGAAGGCACGTGCCACCTTGATGCTGTGGGAATAATCGGAGTTAAATACTGAATCCGTGACAAAAAAATATTTTGCCCCGGAGTTCTGAAGGCGCAGCGCGTTATTCGCCGCATCTTCAGGGGGGATAAGCCGTAGATGGCTTCCCTCAATGCGCGGATATGTACAATAGATACACCGGAATGTACAGCCCCGCTTTGTCTGAAGATTGAGCATCCCGCCGTTTTTCAGATAATATTTTGTGCGGGAGATATCGGGTACATAATTCAAGGCAAATGACCTGTCAAAGGGGTCAGGAATCGATTTTTTTTCGGATAGGGTCATGATTCCGGGAATTCGAGAGACATCTTCCTGCTTTTCCATGGCCCTCAAAAGGTGCGCGAACCGTTCTCCCTCGCCTATTATTCCGTAATCTGCCCCCAGGGCTTCCATAACTTCTGCGGGGAACAGGGTAAAACCGCTTCCCCCCAGGACCAGCGGAGCCTTGGAATGCTCCCTGACAGCCTTTACATACTGCCGATATTCACTGATAAAACCTTTCCTGTTCACGCTGTCGGCGTTATCTATATTTCGCAATGAGATACCGATAATATCAGGTGAAAAATTGTCTATCTCTTCCCCTAATGAGCCATGCTCTCCGAGGCTGTTAATGTCCACAATCTTTATCTCATGATCTGCCGCTATTGCATCAGCCACGTAATCAAGACCCAGGGGATATACTGGATAAGGGGTCGTGAGTGTGTTTGCTGAAATGAGAAATACCTTCATGATTTAGACCTAAGTGATCACTTCAACGGCTGTTACAAATTTTCCAAGGCCTATAATCAAGATGCCTTTTCCATTCAGGGAAGAAGATTTTTTCCCGCAAAGACCTTCGGGGATTTTTCCTTCCCTGGCAAAACAGACAGCAAGGACTGCGGCAACTGCCGATGCCGAGGCAAATTCACCCGTAAGCCGCCTGTAGTCGATGACCGGACCTCCAAAACCCGAGCCTTCTAAGAATTGAGACAGTTGATCTCTCCCCCTCTCTCGAAGTGATCCGGGTATGCCCGCAAGAAGCGCTCCATATTTACTCTTAATTTTAGCCGGGCCGCCGAGGCTATCTATGAGAGATAAAATAATAGAGGGATTGCCCTTTGAATATTCAAAGAATGTAGGGAGTAGCCTCAGGCCGGAAGGAGTGTCCGCCCGTCTTAAACAGATGGCCCCTCCTCCATCTGAGGGGGTCTGGTCTCCCGATACAGAGTCGTCAAAGAGGCCGGACAGTATCTCGTGTGACTCGTCAGCCCCCACTACAAGTATTAAGTCATCACGTTCTTTGGTCAGGAGACTTGCTGTCATCAAAGATTGTTCAAAGGAATAATCCCCTCCAGTGGTCGTGATATTGGGGCCTCTGGCCCTGAATCGGATGGCAAGCAGCCCTGCAGGCGCATTATGCACGGAGCCGATGAAATCGGTAGGACTGGTAAAATGTTCCCCCGATTCATAAAGCTTGGTCAAAAAATCATATGTATTCGAAAGGGGCCCCCATCCGGTGCCAAAAAATAGGGAGTTCGGGTCATCCGATTCTCCGGAATCTTTATGGGCCGCAATGGCGAGGGATAAGGCCAATCGTGACAACCGTTTGATGCGCCTGACCGTCTTGGGAGAGAGGTCCTTTGATACTTCTCTGTCTGGAAGTATCCCCTTACAACTTCGGCCCTCTGAAAAGGCCTTCTCGGTCATACGGGTCTTTCCCGCTCCGGTAATACAGGCGCATCCAACAATGGTTAGATGGGAAGGGCCTTGAGAAGATATTGCGGCCCCCTCTTTTTTCGGCTTTCCGATTACCACTGAAGCATTATTGCCTCCAAACCCGAAAGAACTTGAAAGAACGGTTTGGATATCGCTCTCCATAGGTTCAATAACGGGGTTGAGACGCAATTCCGGGTCCGGGGTTTTACAACCGGTATTTCCCGGGACGAAATTGTCAGAGATACTCATGGCAGAGATCACAGCCTCTATTGCGCCTGCTGCGGCAAGGCTGTGTCCAAACGCGCCCTTGATAGAGGAAAGAAGAGGTTTGTCCTCGACGAAGAGTCTATCCAAGGCCCTCGCTTCGGAGAGATCGTTGTCAATGGTGCCTGTGCCGTGGAGATTGACGTAATCAATTTCTGAGGCGGAGATGCAACCATCTTTTATGGCAGCCCTCATTGCGGCTAATGCCCCCGTGCCTTCAGGATCAGGTGATGAGGGGTGATATGCGTCGCAGGACAGGCCAGCCCCTAAGATCTCTGCTATCGCATTATCGGGCACCTTGTCTTTACCCTCAAGAAGAAGCATCCCGGCCCCCTCTGAGACCGTCATCCCACGCCTGTCCACGTCTAAGGGCCGAGCGCCGGCCGGGTCAATCAGTTGTAGGGCGTTGAACCCGTAATAGGTAAGACGGCAGAGAGAATCCGCCCCCCCTACGAGGATATTTCTGGCCCTCCCTTCCCTAAGCATCTCAAGGGCAACCTTGAGCGCTGCGGTCCCTGACGAACAGGCCGTTGAAACAGTGATAACCGGTCCCCTGCATTTAAGTCTTGCGGCAAGGTATTCAGCCACAGAGCCCGTTGCATGGTACTTGAATAATTCCCGCGAGGTATCGCCTCTTTTCAGATGTTCTTCGGTCAGGGCCATCCCTCCAGTTGTTCCTCCTATAACGATCGCATCAGGGGCATCGCTTGAATCGGCCATCGCCTCTTCTGCCGCAATGAGGGCGAACTGATGTGTTCTGGGGAGCCCATCCATTTCAAATGATCCATGAATTTCGCCAACTGGGAGAGATCTGCCCCGGGGAACAGGGAAAAGAGTGACCGGTCCGATCCCCCTTACTCCGTTCATAATGGAGGCCTTTGTCTCCGGGACCCCGCGTGAAACGGGAGTAATCAATCCCATTCCGGTGATATAAACTCGGATGCCCGTCAATGAGATAACCCCGGGGATTTTTCCTGTATATATCCAGCCAAGGCCCTCAAATTGGCAAAGACCTTAGCGCCGAGTTCTTTATTATCAATTCTAACGGAATAATCTTTCTCAATCATCATCACCAATTCCAGGACGTCTATGGAATCTAACCCCAATTCACCGCCGATTAGCTGATCATTTTCACCGATATCATCCGGCATAATATCTTCGAGATTAAGGGTATCAATGATCTTCACTCTTAATTCATCTATCAATATCTTGACTGTTTCTTCCATCTTTAAATTGTCCTATCTCTGGATGTGAACGTTTCCATCGTGATTATTCTTCCAGGAAAGCGAGGAGGCAGTCCGAGAATGGTTATTTTCCCAATCTCGGCGTTAGGCTCAGGTTTTAATCCTCGAAATACGTCAATGTATTCCTGCGGTTAAGATCCTCACATCCTTTGACCTTGGGAAAAATCTCTCAGTCTTGGACAGCCTCCGAGCGCTTTTTTCCGGTCCAACAGAGGCATTTTTTTGTGGCAATGTTTTATGCCACAGTTTAATAGGGATAACAACGGTTTTTTGTTGTTCGTTCTTGTCCTGGTTATCCATATTGGTCATGTTTTCCAGGTGGACATAGTAGGAATCCTTCGGGTCAACCACTCCCGATTTTTCAAAATATCGTTTCGGTTTATTATAACTGGTCATTGCTAATCTCCAATATTTGTCTCTCACAGAGCCCTCAGAGAACACACAGGCCGGCAAAAAGCAAGCAGAAACCCACTATTATCTGTTTAAGCCGTCTTGGATGGTCCCGGGAAAAGATTGCAGAAGTGTTGGGTTTAAGCCGAAACAGGGCATCAGAAATTGTCGGAAATACCGATTTTAAGTGGAATCGCCACTTTGCTCTCCCAGCGTGACTTCCGGGATAGCGGAAAGCCCTGTCCCTTTGGCTTTTTCCTCCCATCCCTCAAGGCTTCTGATCAAACCACTGCCTACCAGCTCAGGACGCCTTCCCATGACATGGAAATTTCCTTTTTCAACATACGACCGATATCCTTTTCGAGTTTCACCGATCCTCTCTATATGTCAAGGACATCAGTTATTTGACTATTTAGATGTCCCCCACAGCGCCTCATTTTTGGTTCTCCTGGTCTTGAAATCGATCCGTAGTTCTGCGTCCAGCTCGCCTATAATGATGATTTTCACCAAAGGACGAGATAGATAACTGCACTGAATGTGCAATCGGTTTCACATTTGCCCCTCTTCCTTTTGTTGTTGGCTCGCTCAATTCCATTTATCCGCCAGATATCCGCCATATTCGCCACTTATCCGCCATTACCCAATTTATAATAGGTCGCCTTTTTTCTCCCTTTTTCATAAGAACCTCTTTTTTAATTAGGGCTTCAAGATCACGCAGAGCGGTGCGTTCAGAAACATCATTTAGTTCCTGATAGTCGGAATTTGTAATTTTACCGTTTTTCTTTACATACATCACCGCTTTGACCTGCCTTACATTCAAACCAAGTTTCCTTAAATTTTCCTGGTTCCATTTATCCTTATAAAAAGTTACGGTCATCACACCGTTTTCTTCAACAAAATCCGGTTCCGGTAATCCCTGTTTAATGCAATTATCCACTATCTTTATTGTCCCATACCCCCACGATTCAATGAATCCGGCATATCTCAGTTTCAAACAGTATGAATACGCCGCTCGTGAAATCACGGAAGTGGGGCGGCTCTTGGGGGGCTGGATGAGAAAGACACGGCAATCTCTGGGAAGAGATCATCTCCTTTTCCAACCTCTTTGCAGCTTACCGGAAGGCCATCAAGGGCAGGCAGACAGCCTCCACCTGCGCCGAAAGCTGTTGAATGAGGCGTGGTTTTAATGTATCGGCCTCTTGCTTTCCATTAGAGATACGCCACCTTAAGCTGATTCATGAACGTGGCGATGATTTTGAAGTGGGAGATGTTCTCTGTAAAAAGGGTTGCGCCGATTGAAAGGGCTGTGTGCGCAATTTGAACATCATTTAAGAAATCCGCCTTTTTGGAAAGGTTCTTGTACACAGAAGGCAGATCTGAGAAAAATTCTCCGATTCTGATATAGTGCTCCGGGGTCAACGTGACAATTCGACCGGCATCCATGTACGGTTTCTGCAGCTGATAAAGCAGCCTTTCCCCCCTCCTGTCCCTGGTCCCGGCCCAAAGCTCCATAAGAACAACCCCGGAGAGGTACTTTATGGTTCCACGGCGCAGAAGTTCGGTGCTGTGGGCTTTGTTCCGGATGAAAGAGATGTAGATGTTCGTATCGAACATGACCTTCATTTGAAGACATCCTCTATCAACTCACCCTTCCCTCCTAAGGACTCATGGGTCTCGATAATCTGATTATCGATGATAACCATTTCCAGGGCCTTGTTGACCGCTTCCTTTTCGGTTCTTACCGCGAAAATTCGGCGTGCAGTATCGATATAGTCCTGATCCAATTCGATGGTTTTTTTGACCATTCTGGGCATGCGGTCCACCTCCTTAAACATATTTTTTGACATATTATATGGTTTCAATGGAGACATCAAGGAAAAAAGCACCATTGGTTGTTGCTTTACACAACTGACAAAATATCGTACAAAAGATTTCAGAATATCACCATTGTTATTTCCGGTTAATCTCATTTTCCTGGGAAGTATGGCAAATGAACTCAGTATGTGGGGAGAAAACCCTGTGGTAACCGTTGATATCGAGGAACTCCTGCCCCACCGCAAGGGCATGAAGCTCATTGACAGCATAATTGAGGTTAATAAAGAGGGGGCTGTCTCGGAATCCACGGTTACGGAGAAATGGCCGCTAATTGAAGAGGATTCCATAAACCCGATTGTCTTGATAGAACTCGTTGCTCAAACTGCGGGTATATGTATTGGATGGGAAGAACTTAAAAAAAGGGGGAAGAATACCGGGGGGAAGGGATGGCTGGCAGGGGTGAAAGAGGCTTCCTTCTATTGGGAGAGGATACCTCTGGGCAGTCAAATATTGACTGAGGTAAAAAGAGCCTTCGATTTTGAAAACTACCACGAAATCGCAGGGACGATAAAGGTGGGCGGAGAACTGGTAGGGAAAGTCAGCGTACAAATCGTGAAATCGGTTCCAGGGTGAGGGATATGAGCAATAAAAATGACGCAAAAGTGGCCATCGTTACTGGCGGGAGCAGGGGAATTGGACGCGCCATATGTGTTGAGCTTGCTAAGGATGGATTCTATATTATTATCAATTTCAGATCGGACGATCAAGCGGCGGCAGAGACCCTCGGAATGGTAAGGGATAACGGGGCAGATGGGGAAACAAGCAGATTTGATGTCTCAAGTTCCGAAGATGCGAAACATGCCATAGATAAGATAACCGGCCGTTTTGAAAATATCGAAGTATTGGTAAATAATGCGGGGATAACGGCGGATGGATTATTTATGTTCATGACCGAGGATGAGTGGGACTCGGTAATCAATACGAGCCTGAAAGGATTTTATAATGTTACACGTCCGATTCTTGAAAGGATGGTGGGGAGAAAGAGGGGGAGCATCGTATCAATTTCATCCCTGTCAGGGCTTATCGGCCACAGGGGGCAGGCAAATTACTCGGCCGCAAAGGCCGGTTTGATTGGAACAAGCCGTGCGATTGCGACCGAGGTTGCCAGGATCGGTATTCGTGTCAATGTTGTTGCGCCGGGCCTTATCGAAACAGAGATAATCAAGGATGTTCCCAAGGATTTCATAAAGGGGGCGATCCCCATGGCAAGGGTCGGGAGACCTGAGGAAGTGGCTAAGGTTGTCAGGTTTCTCTGCTCTGAAGATGCTTCCTATATTACCGGCCAGGTTATTTCGGTAAATGGAGGGATGTATTGAAAAGAGTAAGCAGGATGAAGAAGATTAATAGCTTTAATATACTGCTGATGCTCACAACAGTTCTTGTCAGCTTCATGTTTGTCGGCTGGAGCAAAGACTGGGACCAGCTCAGGAAGGATGCGGAACAGATAAACACCATCAGAGCCGATTTTGTCCAGGAAAAGCACCTGCCAATTCTCTCAAGGCCCCTGATATCAAAGGGCGTATTCTACTATAAGGCGCCGGGATCACTCAGGTGGGAATATCAATCTCCCATCAAGAGCATCCTTCTGATGTATAAAGGGAGTGTAACCCGGTACATATGGGGGGAAAATGGCTTCAGGAGAGATTCAGGTCTCAGCCTCCATGCAATGCAGGTTGTCTTGGAGGAGATTACCATGTGGCTTGGAGGGCATTTTACTGAGAACCCTGACTTTACCGCTTCCCTTGAGCCTGACCAGAGGATTGTACTCACTCCAAAAAAAAAGGCGTTTTCCGCAATCATCAGAAATATAGAATTGATTCTTTCAGACCGGCCGGGAGTAATCAAATCTGTTACCATATACGAAGGAGAGAAGTCCTTTACAAGGATCATATTTAAAAACGTAAGGGTCAATGAGGTATTGAAGAAGACAGTGTTCAGCTCACTTTAAACTTTAGACACTTGTAACTGAGAAGGTAGATAGACTGTAGGTATTTAGTCTGTAGGAGAGACTCATGGGTGCCCTGCTTCGATCAAACGAGCAGATTGTTCAGACTTCGAAAACTAATAGACTATAGCCTACAGACTAAACGACCTGAATAGTTACAGGCACTTCCAATGAAACATATCAACCTATTACTTTGCGCCCTTTTGTTTACGATTTCGTGCAGCGGCATACCAAAACTTACACTTCTCAATTCATCGCAAATTCCCGCTGTCCAAAAGAGCTGTAGGCTCCCCTTTCCAAAAGGGAAATGGCAATTTATCCATTCCATCGAGGCGACAATGCCGGGCGGGGGGAAGGCCTCTGTAATTGGGATAACAGATATTTCATCTGATCTTGAGACGATCCATTCCATCATCATGTCAATCGAGGGACTGGTGCTGTTTGACGGGGTTTACAGGGGGGAAGTGTTTATTAATAGGGGAATTCGGCCCTTTGACTCTAAGGAATTAGCAAAAGGTCTGATGAATGACATCAGAATGGTATTTTTCCGACCGGTGGGAGAACTGACAGGCACCGGCGTCTTGAGTAATGGGTCCCATGTCTGTCGCTACAGGAATGGTCCTATGACTATCGTTGACGTAATAATAGATCCGGATCACGACTGGGAAATACGCCAATACAGGAATGGGAATTTAAGCCGGTCTGTTAAGGCATATCTCAAAGAAAGGGCCATTGACGGGGTCAGAAAAGCCTTTCCCGGGAGGATAGAACTCTCTGCCAGGGAACACCCGGGCTATGCCCTGACGCTGAGGCTGATAAGGGCAGAGCCCATTGATTAGTTTCCATCTATAAATGGCCCTTTTCCGCAATCTCGGCGTCAAACTGCGGGGTTCCTTGTGCGACGTACTAAAGTACGTCTCCGCGCAACCCCTTGTTTTCCTTGACCTTGCGAAAAATTCCTCATTTATGAACTGGAAACCCGCAGGGCCCATAGCGGAATTAATGGATGGGCACAAATTTGACAATAATACAAAGATATTTACATGAAATTTAGACTTATTTATCCAAAATGGCCAAAGCTTGAAAGGCAAACCGAGTTTCATCTGCCCCCCCATGGCCCGGTTGTCTTTGCTGCATCCCTGCCAGATTATGTGGACGTGGAATTTATCGACGAAAATTTGGAGGCGATCAATTTCGATGATCCGGTCGATTTTGTGGGAATATCGATGATGCTGACCATCCAGGCGAGAAGGGGGTGGGAGATTGCCGAATTATATAGAAAAAAGGGTGTCAAGGTGATCTTTGGCGGGATCTCCACCATGCTTCACGCTGAAGAAACCATGGACCATGCGGATTCTGTCTTTATTGGTGAGGCAGAGGGAAGAATGGAGAAGGTGTTTGCCGATTTCAGGGATGGAACATTGCAAAAGGTTTATGATTACTTAGATGACAGGCCACCCATTGAAATCGTCGGAACCGCACGGCGGGATATCCTGAACAGGGACCTTTATAACTACAGGGGCGTTCAGATGGTTGATCTTGTCCATGCATCCAGGGGTTGTCGCTTTCATTGTTACCCCTGTGCAGTGGCATATCTTGGGGGAAGGGAATTCAGGCCCCGCCCCATTGATAAGGCCATAGCGGAGATGGAGAGTATAGATAACAACAGGCTGTTCATCGTGGATAATTCGTTAGCGCAAGACACACAATGGGAAATGGACCTGTTTAGACAGATGATTCCGCTAAAGAAAAAATGGTGCAGTCATCCGATTGAGGACAGGCCGGAGGTCCTTGATCTGGCAGCCCAGGCAGGCGCGTGGTATGTTTACCAGGCGGTCTTTGATACCTCTGACTATATACGGGAGAGGGTCAAGCGATACCATGACCACGGAATAGGAGTAGAAGGCACCATCCTTCTCGGTCTTGACAACCACACAGAAGATTACATAAAGAGACTGATCGATTTTCTTCTTGAGATCGAACTCGATCTCGCTGAGTTTACCGTGCTCACCCCCTTTCCCCACACAAAGGCCTTTGATAATCTTGTCAAGCAGAAGAGGATATTTTCATATAACTGGAATGACTATTCCGCCGACAAGGTGGTATATTATCCAAAACATATGTCGCCGGAGAGACTGCAGGAGCTATTTTATTATGCCTGGGATACCTTCTACAAAGATGAACCCCAGGAGTTCAAGATGTTTAAACTCCTTCAGCAGGTCTCAATGAGGGAAAAGGCGGACAACACATACAGGCCGAGGAGGAGGGATCTTGCTTCACAGGCATTTGGGAGGGACGCAAGACTTCTCGAGAGGTGAGAGGTCTTCCCCTTCTTAGGCGTTTTTCTTGAAATACTCCTTGACCTTTGCAATGGGAATCTCAACTCGCTTTCCAAGGAACCGAGCTTTTGCCCCCGTGATCCTCCTTCCCGACTGATGAAGCCTTTCTAAAGGCACGTCTCCCCGGAGCAGACTGTCCTTCAGTGCCTTCATCCCTGCTATCACCTCCTCCTGATCTTCGCATATCAAGAGAAGATCGCTGCCAGCCTCAAAGGCGGCAACAACCCCCTTGGCCACCCCCCACCCCTTCTTTATTGCCCCCATCTCCAGATCGTCAGTGATGATAAGCCCTTCGAAGCCTAATTTTTCCCTCAAGAGTCCGGTGACGATCCTGTTGGAAAGGGTGCCGGGATACCCGGGATCAAGGGCGGAATATATGGCATGGGAGGTCATAACAGCAGAGACGCCTTGTTTTATGGCCGCCCGGAATGGGGGGAGATTGATCTCTTCTATCTCTCCCATATTCGCCTCGATGGTCGGCAGGTGATGATGGGGGTCAACTGTGGTTCTACCCAAGCCGGGAAAATGCTTGGCCACGGCCATAACACCGTTTTCCTGGAGGCTCTTGACTACAGTCTTTCCAAGCAGGGCAACTTTTTCAGGATCATCGCTGAATATTCTTCCGTCTAAATGTCTTTCAGGTTCTCCCCTTCGGACATCTACAACCGGCGCCATATTCATGTTCAATCCAACCAAGGTCATCTCCTTTGCAGTAGTAATCCCGAATTCATTAGCCCTGTCCACAGGGCTCGGGTCGTTTCCAATTGCGCTGTTACCGGGAAACAGAGTGAATGGTTCTTTTAGCCGGGCAACTCGCCCCCCCTCCTGATCGACCGCCAAAAAGAGGGGTATCCCATGGTGCTTCATCGCAGTCTCCTGCAGATTATGACAGAGGGAGGCCAATTGGATGGGGTTTTCTATGTTTCTGGCGAACAGGATCACCCCGCCTAAACAGTGGTTGCGGATAAGGGCTTCAGTGGCCCCGTCTAATTCAGGTCCGGGCATTCCCGCCATAAACAGACTTGCGATCCTGAGATCAAGTTCCGAAAGGTCAAGGGTGGATTGCATTTACCGTTCTTCCTCATTCCTTAATGGGAATATTTATTGACATCGTTCTTGATGATCTATAATCAGATGGAAAAGATTGCAACGGAAAAGTGAAGCCATGAAAGCAATGATTCTCGCGGCCGGCCTCGGGACGAGGCTGAGACCCCTGACTTTTGACAGGCCAAAGGCCCTCATGCCGGTAGGCAACAGACCGATGATTGACAGGGTAATAGAGTACCTCAAGAGATACAATACCGACGATCTGATTGTGAACGCTCATCACCACCAAGAGCAGCTTGTGGCCTACTTAGATAAAGGCCGGCCTTTCGGGTTGAATATCCGTGTGAAAGTGGAACCAAAGATCTTGGGCACGGGCGGGGGCATCAAGAACACCGAAGGTTTCTGGGATGATGAGCCCTTTGTCGTTATCAACGGGGATATCCTAACCGATATCGATCTGATCCGGGCCTACCGAGCACACAAAAAAAAAGGCAACCTGATCACCCTTATCGTTCATGACTGCAAGCCCTTTAACCAGATCCGGATAAATGAGCGTCTCGACATTATGGAGATTGCGCCCAAAGCCAGTCCCGGCAGGCTTGCCTTTACGGGAATTCATATCATTGATCCGGAAATCTTGTCCCACATCCCTAAGGACCGGTTTTATAATATCATAGATTGTTACCAGAAACTGATCGAAGAGGGAAGCCCGATCAGGGCCTATGTTTCAAAGGGGCATTACTGGCGGGACGTGGGGACCGTCGAGAGTTATTTTCTCGCCAACAGAGAGGTATTGCAGGAGAATAGATTCCTATCAGGACCGGACTGCCGGATCCACGACTCTGTTAGACTCAAAGAGTGGGCCGTCATCGGTAATGATGCAAATCTCGAAGAGGGTGTGGAGATCCGCCGGTCCGTTCTCTGGGATAGAGTAAGAGTCAGAAAGGGACTGAGGGTGATTGACAGCATCGTGACGTCATCTAAAGAGGTCAGGGAGGATCTTGTGGGGCAGGTGCTATAGTTTTTGGGGACGCAGATTTCCGCAGATAAGCGCAGATAAATCGGCTGAAGGTAGATAGGCTGTAGGCATTTAGGGTGTAGGAGAGAATTGGACCGAGTATCTCCGCTTTCTTGAAATCGCGTTCGGTTCCTTAAGAGAGTTGCATTACCAGTTTGGCCTATCAAAGTGCAGATAGCACAGACTTCGAAGACTAATAGCCTTTAGCCTAAATGCCTACAGCCTAAACAACCTGAATAGTTACAGGTTCTTTCCATTATGGCAATACATATGAATGCTGAGTTGAAAACAGCCATTCTATTGTTCTTTAAGGATCGAGGTCATGCCCTGGAAAGGGTAGCCTTTGAGCGGCTTCCCGGTGACGGGTCGAGCCGTATTTTCTGGAGGATCACTGCCCGGGAACCTGGGTTTTCCCTCATTGCCATGGCCAATCCCCCTGCCGATGATGCCGCAAGGCGCGAAAACCTGGCATATCTCATGATCGGAAGGCACCTCCGTAGCAAGGGGACTCCTCTCCCGGAAATCTATCGACACGATCTTGGAGCGGGCTGGTTCATTATGGAGGATATGGGGCAGAGGAATCTGCAAGATATGGCGGCTTCTGGAGATGAACTGCTGCCCGTGTATGAGAAGGTGCTGGACCATCTTTTCCAGCTACAGATTGAAGGGGCTGCCGGCTTTGATCCGAAATGGTGCTGCCAGACAGAGAGATATGACCGGATCGTCATGCTGAAATACGAGGCAGACTATTTCAGAGATGCCTTTTTATCCCACTATCTCGGTCTCAAAGGGGAATGGCCGGAGCTTGAGGCTGCATTTTCCCATTTAGCGGAAAAAGCCTCAAGGGCGGATTGCGGCTTTTTCCTCCACCGTGATTTCCAGTCAAGGAATATCATGCTCTCTAAGGGCAATGTCGGGATAATTGACTGGCAGGGGGGTCGCCTCGGACCATTAGGCTACGATCTGGCCTCCCTGATAATTGATCCGTATACCCGCCTCTCCCAGGTGCAGAAAAACAATATATACCGGCTTTATCTGGCCTTGATCAAGGAGCATAACCCCGCGTGGGTGGAGTCCTTTGAGAGGTATTATCCGTACCTGGCGATTCAGCGGAACCTGCAGATCTTAGGGGCTTTTTCTTATCTGACAAAGGTTATGAACAAGACCTGTTTTGAGGCATATATACCGGAGGCCCTGAGGACCCTCGATGATTTGCTCCACCAGGTTAAAGAAAGAGAGCTTTCCCCTCTCCGGGGCCTAATAACGGGTTTAAGATCCCACAAAAAAATCCTCGACATAGCGGAATGAGGCGGGTAAGATCCAAGCAGAATCATGTTTTATAAGCGATCTGACCGGGTTAAGGTCAAAAAAGTCGGCAATAATACGGCCCTGTATCTAAGTGCCAAAAAGGGCATACATGTGCTAAACGAGACGGCTGCTTGCGCTATTGGATAAGGATAGATTATTAGATATAAGGGGTGTTATCTGCAGTTTCCGGATTGCCATTAGAAATCGAGAGGGCGTTGGGAATAAGGTTGCTTATGTGGTAAAGACGCTATTTCCATTTCTTGGCAGTTTAGCCGCCTACCATGGGATCAGATCATCAGGTGATGCTTTTCTCTATCTCCTGCGTCAATGTCTCTTCTACGGCAAACGCCTGCTTTTGACACTCACGCACCTTCCCAAAGAAATTTTCTCAAACAGACAACCTTCGCTGGCAAAGGAAAGGGCCGGCGCAAAAGACAGGATCACCCGGCAACTTCTGATGATCACACGGCAAAGACAACCCTGAAAAGAGCGCGTTATCTCTGAAATTCCTCCAATCTGTTTCCCAATGCCACAGATATTTCTTCGCAAATCTTTGTAATATTCGCCCAAGAATCAAAAGGCGGTTTAATTCCTTTGTATTGAGAAAGGTCAATCCCATCGAGATCACCCGGTTTAGGCTCTGCAAGCTGCCGAACAAGTTGAACAATAGGTGAAGCCTGCTTACCCCTTATCAAATCCGAATAATAAGCATTAAAGTCTTTTAAAGCATTGATTGTGCCTTCCATACTGATATGTTTGGCCAAGGCTGCGAAATCAATATGATCTCGAGTCGCATTGCGAGAGATTATCATCCATCCCTTGGTTCTCAGCATCTCGGGTATGGTCGGCATGGTTATAGATTTGCCGCCCACATCTATTGTCTCTGTCTCCAATGGACGGTTTCGCCTCAGCTGACGAATGCCGGTTTCAACGCCTTGAAAGCTTCCTAAAATCAATTTTGGTGGATTGATGCGGGCTGTTTCCCAATCGTCTCTGCCTTCTAGAAAATCGAGGACTTCTGCATAATTCTCTTTAAGGTTTGACAGAATATGATCCGCATCGAAGGAATAACGATGCTGGAGATGTATAGCGGCAGCACTGCCGCCAATCATAACACTTCCGGGAAGAAGGCCCTGAATATTTGCCGCCGCCTCAAGAAGTTTTTCCCACCGTTCCCAATAAATTTTGCTATTCTCTGCCATAAAGCTTGTCCAGATACAGTTTAAAAAATTTTGGCCAACCATATACATCTGAATGGGATATGGCTCTTCTCACAGCATTAGCAGCTTTGGCATTTCTCTTTACTTCGAGAATGAGAGCACAAATATCATCCTCCGAGCCACGTTCCCAAATGGAATGTACGATCGCTACACCCCATTCGTTATCTTTTGTGTTGATATGACGATGTTCCATAGAAGATGACATTAAGCCAAGGGTTTCACGCCGCGGGGTCTATTTTACTGGATTCCCGCTTTCGCGGGCAAAGACGACAACGGGTGCTTTCCCACTTTTTACGAGTTTGTCAATATTAGGCATCCTACCACATTTTATGTTGAGCCCTGACACCTTTGGGGTACTTACTTATTTGAGGACGTCTCCCGTTCCATTCATCCCACTCTATATACCGGTATCGTGCATTCATAGGAGGAAGCATACTCTCAATGCGGTATCAAGTCAAGGTTGATGGTCTCGTAAAAAGTCCCCAGGCCCGTCACCCCCGCGAAAGTGGGGGTCCATAAGCACTTGATGTTACTGGATTCCCGCTTTCGCGGGAATGATAAAAACGGAAGATTTTGAGTTCATCAAGGTTAATTCAGAGAAAACCCACTCTAATACATTGGGTGTTTTAAGACACATTGGTGGCAGAACGAATATGATGCGGGGGAGGGGGACATCTTATATTTGGCCTATTCATTGACACCTGTCTTCTGATTTTGATAGTGTCATTTTATCCATTGCAAAGATTTTACAAGCACATGAAGGGCACGAAAAATGAGTTTCTGATGGTTTTATGGTCTCTTCATGATCTTCGTGGCCTCCGGCCCATAGGGGCCTACGCGCCGGAGCGTGAATAAATTTCTGCCCACAATGGCTATATAAAACATCTTTCGCAAACATGATTTGATTTTAATAAATAGGGACTAATTGAGCATCACTCAATTAGGATAATACTATTTGGAAAGGGATAAGAAATGGGTCTAATATCCGGGTCCGGAAGCTTTACCAGATATCTAACAGACGGTGCACTTCCGGATAAATTCATGGAAGAACTGTCTGAAAAGATCACCCGATACTCCTTCCGGAATCTTGATGAAAAATCTATTGATGAACGCTCGGTGGGCTGGGTCAATGTCATGGACATGTTCGACAACCGGTTTGCGGGGCTTGAGTTTCTCAAAGAACCTTACATTAGCATGTCACTGAGGGTTGATGAGAGAAAAATTCCCGCAACAGCCCTGAAACAATACTGCTTAGAGGCTGAAGAAAAGATCAAGAAAGATGAGAATCTCGAATATCTGCAAACAAGACGTCGTTCGGATATAAAAGATGGCGTCAGGTTACGTCTCCTGAAGAGGGCAATTCCCGTTTCCAGGTACTATGACATGATCTGGAACTACAGTACCGGTCTTGTAATATTCGGTTGCACTACCAACAGGCTTTGCGACGAATTCGTGGAATTCTTTTTTCAGACCTTTGATATTCAGCTCCAGGCAATCTGTCCCTATACTCTTGCCGGCAGGTTCCTTGAAAAAGAAGGCGCTTCCCCCGATCTTCTTGACGGGCTGGGCCCTTTGAATTCTTCGGAGGAGAAATAGTTATGCAGCTTTTGGAAAAGGTGAGAGAAACAAAATTTTTAGGGAGGGAGTTTCTTGTCTGGCTGTGGTTCAGGGCAGAAACGGAGAGGGGTCTGTTTGACCTCGGCGGGAAGGGAACTGCCGAACTCTGGTTTGACGGAAAGATCACACTCCAGTCAGAAAGCGAAATGGGGATGGAGACAATCATCTGTGCAGGCGAGGCTTCAAACATGAGAGAGGCACGCTTTGCGCTGGCAGAGGACAAAGAGATTGTCCAGGCTACGGTAAAACTGGCAATTGGCGATAACCAGTGGTCTTTTGTCCTTGATTCAACCTGGATGAATTTCAGTACTTTTAAAGCGCCTAAAGTAATGCGAGACAGAGCGGAGGACCCAGACGGGATTTTTTATGAAAAGATGTTCCTAATAGAAGAGGCGGTATTTGCAATGGATGAGATATATTCCTCTTACATAAAACTCCGTCTTTCTCCTGAATGGGCAGATCAGGAGCGCCCGGCACTTGTCAAATGGATAAGCGAGGGTAAATCATGGATAAATGGAAAATGAAAAACCGAAACAATCCGGATGTCGGGGATTCAGCAAACGTTATTCAGTGGGACGCGGAGAATCGGCCTCTATCACCCGATTTTCCCATCATCCCATTTATCGAAGGGGATGGCATTGGCCCTGACATCTGGGCACCAAGCAAATCCGTTCTGGATGCGGCGGTGGAAAGAGCCTATTCCGGGAAAAGGAGGATATCCTGGAGGGAAATTCCGGCGGGGGAAAAAGCCCAAGCCCAGTATGGCCCGGCGAACCCGCTTCCGAAAGAGACACTCTCGGCCATATCCCGTTACGGCGTGGCCATCAAAGGTCCCCTCACCACACCCGTTGGGGGCGGATTTCGTTCCCTTAACGTGGCCCTTCGTCGGGCACTTGATCTCTATGCCTGCGTGCGCCCGGTCCGATATCTTGAAGGCGTCCCCGCCCCGGTCACCCATCCCGAGCGGGTGGATGTGGTGATCTTCAGGGAAAACACGGAAGACGTGTATGCGGGGTTGGAGTGGCCCGCCGGTTCCGCCGAGGCCCGTGAGGTGTTGGCCTTAGTCAACGCCAAGTCCGAGGCTGCCGGGGGTACGATCGTTTCCCTGGAGAGCGCCGTGGGTATCAAGCCGATGAGCCGGGAAAACACGGATCGTCTGGTTTCCATGGCTATTCGATTTGCCCTGGAACATCACAGGAAGAGCGTGACCCTGGTACACAAGGGAAACATCATGAAATACACGGAAGGCGCCTTTCGTGACTGGGGGTATGGGGTTGCGCGTGAGAAATATGGGGATTTCACTCTGACGGAAGCGGATCTGTATGAAAAATTCCAGGGCAAACAACCTGTCGGCCGGATTGTAATTAAGGACCGCATTGCCGATGCCATGTTTCAGCAACTCCTCCTACGCCCGGAAGAGTATGACGTCATCGCCACCCCCAACTTAAACGGCGATTATCTTTCCGACGCGGCGGCCGCCCAGGTAGGCGGGCTGGGGATGGCCCCCGGCGCCAATATCGGGGATTGTTGCGCCCTGTTCGAAGCCACTCACGGCACGGCCCCCAAGTATGCAGGCCAGGACAAGGTCAACCCCGGTTCCCTGATTCTGTCCGGGGTTGAAATGCTCCGGTTTCTTCGCTGGGATGAGGCGGCAAAACGCGTGGTTGCGGCGCTTAAAAAGACCATTTCGCAAGGGGTCGTCACCTATGACCTGGCCCGGCAGATGAAGGGGGCAAAGGAGGTCAGGTGTTCCGAATTCGGCGCGGCTATTGTGGAAAATATGGATTGAGAGTTCAGACTCTCTCTCTTATGGGCACATAGTCCCTTTTTTGAGGTCCGGTGTAGATCTGTCTGGGGCGGTGAATTTTCCATTTGGGATCATCCACGCTTTCCTTCCACTGGGCAATCCAACCGGGCAGACGCCCAATGGCAAACATGACCGGGAACATGTTGAGGGGGATGCCGATGGTCCGCAGGACAATGCCGGCGTAAAAATCCACGTTGGGATAGAGATTGTGGTCAATGAAATAGCTGTCCTTCAGCGCCACTTCCTCCAACTTTTTTGCAATGGGCAGGAGTGGGTCTTCCCGGTGAAGCTTTTTGAGAACCTTGTTGCACACCTTTTCCATAATGCGGGCCCTGGGGTCAAAGGTCTTATACACCCGGTGACCGAAACCCATCAAACGAAAGGGATCGTTTCGATCCCTGGCCCGGGCGATAAAGGGGGCCGGATCGCCGCCCTTATCGTATATTTGCTGAAGCATTTCAATGACCGCCTGATTGGCCCCTCCGTGAAGGGGGCCCCAGAGGGCCGATATACCGGCGGAAATGGCGGCATAAAGGTTTACCCGGGCGCTGCCCACGGACCTGACCGAAGACGTGGAACAGTTCTGCTCATGGTCCGCATGAAGAATCCAGAAGACATTCAGGGCTTCCACCAGGTCTTCATCAACGATATAGGGGCGGACCGGTGAGTCGAACATCATGTTCAGGAAATTGGCGCAGTAAGAGAGGTCGTGCCGGGGATATACAACCTTGTGCCCCAGGGATATCTTGTAACTCATGGCCGCCAAGGTTCTGACCTTGGAAAGAAGCCTGGCAAAGGTGATATTGATCTCTTCTTCTTCACTCCGTTCGGGGATGCTTGGATAAAATGCCCTCAGGGCGTTGATCATGGAGGACAGCATACCCATGGGATGAGTCCCTCGGGGATAGCTTTCAAAAAATTCATGCATGTCCTCGTGAACCAGGCTGTGGTCGTTGAGGCGAATGGAAAAACGCTGAAGTTCTTCGCGGGTGGGCAGATCCCCATTGATCAGGAGATAGGCGGTTTCCCTGAAAGATGAATGCTCGGCCAACTGTTCTACCGGAATTCCCCGGTACCTTAGGATTCCCTTTTCGCCGTCCATGAAGGTGATGCTGCTCTGGCATGTCCCGGTATTGCCGCAGCCCGGATCAAGGGTAATCAGGCCGGTTTCAGCGCGCAATCTGGAGATGTCGAGCCCCCTTTCGCCTTCACTGCCGGTTACGAGGGGGATTTCATATGTCTTGCCATCAATGATCAGTTGTGCGGTGTCTCCCATATTTTTTTACTCCTCTTTAAAAGCTGGATGCTCTCGGGACCCAACTTTTCTCATCAGGTTTTGTTATTAGATTGTATTGTGAATTTGGGGGTTAGGTCAAGGAGACATTGGACAAAATCAATTTGACAATAAGGGACTCTCTGGAATATCATGGTTCTGCTCTTTTGGGCAGCCAAAAACCTGAGCGATTTTGCCGTAAAAGGTCCAGGTGCAGCAGTGTACCCGGAGGCATCCATAAGTTGTTGATTAAGCTCCTGGAGCTGACGGCTTAAGATTGGTAAAGGCGTTTCAGTATCCCATTGGGTTCAGAGTCTGATGGGTCTTTAAAAACCGATAGTGGCTGAGATGAAAGGAGGGTTTGAAGATGGCTGTAAAAATCATCATTAACAGAAGAGTGGCCAAGGACAAAGAGTCAAAGCTGTTGCCTCTCCTTATTCAACTGAGAGCTCTGGCTACCGCGCAGCCGGGTTACATCTCCGGTGAAACCCTGAGAAATTTGGATGATCCTGAGGAAAGCTTAGTCATCAGCACGTGGAACTCGGTGGAAGATTGGAGGGTCTGGCTCTCCAGCAGAGAGAGGGCCGAGGTCCAGGAAAAGATTGATACCCTGCTGGGAGTCGTTACAGAATACAGGGCTTATCTGTACGGGTAGACGCTAATCAGTAGCATTAACCCTGGGCAGGCTGCACCAAAATCGGGAGGCGTGGTAGTAAGCCTGCTCAAGGGTGTTCTTGTTACATGGGTTACAAAATCTCTGCCACGTCTCTTTGTTTCGAACCCATATTGATTGTTTGGGTTGGAGTCTCACTTCCCAATCCCGCCTGCGGCATGCTCGAGTCGGGCATAGTTCTGGAGGTATTGATAGGTCGCTTGCACGAAATCGCTCCTTGCCTCTGTCAATATCAATTCTGCATCGGCAAACTCAATGGAATTGCTCAACCCTTCCCCATGTCGGCCCTGTGCAAGCGCCATGTTTTCCTTGGCCTCTTCAAGGGTAACTCTGGCGGTCTCAATGGTCTCAGACGACTCCAGGACGCCAATGAATGCCCGGGATACTTCCTGTATTACAGACAATTCAAGCTCCTTTATTTCTGCTTGCATCTTTTTTAGTTTTGACCTTGCCTCTCTTTCTTCCCCCTGAATTCTGAATCCCGAAAACAATTCCCATCTCAAGCTTACCCCACCCAACCAGTAGTCCTTCAGGGGAAATTCGGTGTTCATCAAGCCATAGTCCCCATTGGCCGTAATGGAAGGCCAATACCCAGACCTGGCAAACCTTATCTGGGCCTCTGCGGCCTTGACCTGGTCATTGAGACTGGCGGCGTGTATTGCGTGCGGGGCGAGATGAACGCTATCTTGGCGGGCAAGGGACGCCCGCCATCAAATGAGACGAAAACTTTCTGGCCAAGGGAGAGTGTGCCGACCTTTCTTTCGGGAATAAAGAATCTGATCTTGATGTTTTCGGGTGGCAGGATGGAGACTATAGGCCGACCCGCCGGGACCCATTCTCCGGGGTAGTAAAGGATGTCAAATACCAGCCCGTCTGCCTTGGCATATTGAGTCATCTGACCAAGGCTCCACCTGGCCTGTGCGAATCTGGCCTGTGTGGCTTTTACCTCGGCCTGGGCGGCCTTGATTTTATCGGTCCTGGCGCCCAGGCGAGCGGTGTCAATTTGGGCCGTGATCTCCTGAACCTGTTGGAGTTGCTGTTTATACTCGGTGCGTGCCCTGTCCAGTTGCTCCTCTGAAATGAACTGCTTCTTGATAAGCCTGTTTCGCCGGGTATACTCCAGTTTGGCCAACTTGAGACCTTCCTTGGCTTTTTTGAGTCTGGCCTCGATGGATTGGATTTCGGAAGGTCTTTTGCCCTTTTTGAGATTGGCCAACGCATGTATGGTCTGGTTTTGTCTGTTCAGGGCTTCCTGGGCAACGTCCTTTCTGTAGTCGGCCTCCAGCTTGAATAGAAGATCGCCCTTTTTCACCTGGCTGCCCCGTTCCACTTGAAGAACATCGAGTCTTCCGGCTATGGGTGCTGCAACATATACGAACTCACCCTCAACATAACCCTGATACGTCTTGGAAGGCTTTTCAACGCAGCCCGAAATGAGGAAAACCATGAGGCAGACACCCATAAACCCACCAGCGAATTTGAATAGTGCGCTTAAATTTGAATTTGAGTATGGCAACACCTGCCACCGCCTTTCAAAAGTCCTATGTAGTGCCTGAACGAAAACTGTCTTTTTCGCCCATATCTTCGTCAGACTCAAATTTTAATCCTCGAAATACTCAATGTATTCCTGCGGTTAAAATTATCGTCTTCCTTGATCTGAACAAAAAATCCTAGTTTTCGTTCGGACACTATGTATCAAATTCACCAGGCTTATGTATGCGTAATCGTAAGTTGGGAAGAACCCTTTAATCGCGTCTTTCCGTTCATCAATAAGTAAGTAACTTATACAACTATCTGATATTAAGCGTTTTTTTGTAACTTCGGTGGCTGTTGAATTATGCCCGCATCTTGATCCCATATCGGTCACTATTCTCCTTTTCCAGGCGATTGCAATATGCCTTGGCCTCGTTCACATGGAAAATGTCATCACCTCTTTTTTAACCACGGATGCCACGGATTTCCCGGGCAAAAAAGCCTCCTATCTGTGCTATCTGTGCAATCTGTGGTTTCTGCCCTTTAACGAATCTGGATCTTCTGTCCGGCTTGGATCGCCGCAGCTAACCTCTTCCGCAGTTCACTCAAAAACTTCTCAAGCTATCAGGATTGTCCTCAATTTTGCCTGTGAAATACAGAGTCGATTTAACCGGGCCGGCTTGATCAAATTTTCAAATAGCCCAGACCGGTAGAGATCTCGTTTGTGGAGCGTTTCACTAATCTCACGATGCTCTGGACCTTCTTTTCGCTGCCCTGGCTGATTGGTAAGGCTACACCCAGGGCGGCCACGACTTCCCGGGAAAAGTCTCTGATGGGAGCGGCGATGCCAATGATTCCTTCCACAGCTTCTTCCTTCTCTACGACAAAACCGTCTTTCCGGATTTTCTCTAAGCGAAGACTGAACGCGTCCCAATCAGTAATGGAGTGCGGAGTATGAGTTTTCAAGGGATTTCTCTTTAATATTTCTTTTGCCTTTTCCGGCCTAAGATAGGCCATCAAGACCATGCCCAACATACCGTAATGCAGAGGTCTTCGCCATCCGATGTCTGACGAAATACGTATCATCCCACGGCCTTCTCGTTTGTCCACATAGACCAATTGATCTTCCATCATTACCCCTAACAGGATGGTTGCCTCTGTTTCATGTTGAAGATGGGTCATGGGATGAGCTGAAGCCTTACGAAGGGAAAAGGAAGAAAAAACAATACCGCCCAATTCAAACAGGCGTAACCCCAACTGGTAGCGTTTGGTGTTAAGGTCTTGTTGGAGGTAACCTCGATATGTCAAATTTGAAATCAGTCGTTTTGCGGTCGTTTTGTTGAGTTTGGTAAGCCTGACGACTTCAGACAGACTCATTTCTCTGTTCTGAAAAGTGAAGCAGTCAAGAATATCCAAGGCCCTCTCTAAGGACTGTACCCTATAAATAGATCCTTTATCCTTTTTCATTTTCATATCATGAAACCATATATCATTATTGATCAAGATTCAAAGAGATAATCATTTTCCTCTTGACACCCCTTTCAGAGTGATGATAAATGAGGAATCAATGAAATATGGGTTCATAATGTGAAACTTTAGTGAGGGGGGTTTTCGCCATGATTGATGATTTGAGAGATTTTTTAGATGCCTTAGAGGAAAGAAACAAACTTTCAACTGTAAGCGGTGCGGACTGGGATCTTGAAATAGGTACTATTAATGAACTGATGGCAGAGCGACAGGGTCCCGGTCTGGTATTCGATGAAATCAAGGGATACCCCAAGGGATTTCGTGTGGCCACAAACCTCATGCACCACGAAATTGGCCAGCGACTGGCTTTCGGTTTTCCTGAAGAGATGACCAAGCTTGAATGCGTGGCAGACTGGAAAAGGAAGTGGAACAAATTTCAACCGGTGTCACCTGTGGAGGTGGAAGACGGCCCAGTCAGGGAGAATATCCTTAAAGGGGATGACATCGACATTTACAAGATTCCCACTCCTAAGTGGCATACCCATGACGGAGGTCGCTACATTGGCACAGGCGTTATCACCATAACGAGAGATCCCGATGAGGGATGGGTCAATTTTGGGACCTACCGGGTTATGATCCAGGATAAGACCACCCTGGCCTTTTATGCCTCACCCGGCAAACATGCTACCATTATGCGTGAAAAATATTGGGCGATGGGTAAACCATGCCCCGTGGCCATGTGTTTTGGCCAGGATCCGCTTCTGTTTGCCCTGTCCACCATGCCTTTACCCTGGGGGACACCGGAGTATGACATGGCGGGTTATATTAAAGGCAAGGGGATTGAAGTAGTTATTGATCCTGAAACGGGCCTCCCCATCCCGGCAAGCGCTGAAATAGTAGCCTGTGGTTTTTCGCCCCCGCCAGAGGAGGACAGTCGTCAGGAAGGTCCCTTTGGGGAGTGGCAGGGCTATTATGCCTCGGGGACGAGGGATGAACCGGTAGTACACATCAAGACACTGTACCACCGTAACGATCCCATTCTTTTTGGTCAGCCGCCGGTGAAACCACCTGTCAATACATGGTTCCCCATTCCGATCCATACGGCAACGTTCCTCTGGAACGAACTGGAAAAGGCCGGGATGATGGATATCCAGGGCGTATACGTTCATGGCCCCGGGGACCGCATAATTGCCGTCATTTCTCTCAAGCAGCGATATCTCGGGCACGCCAAGCAGATTGGAACTCTGGCGGGGGCATTTCTTCAGGGGGGCGCCTGCACGGGACGCTATATTATAACAGTGGATGAGGACATCGACCCCTCCAATTTGGATGAGGTACTTTGGGCCGTTTGCACACGATGTGATCCTGAACACTATATTGATATTGTTCCGGGATTTTTGACCAGCCCGCTGGACCCGATGCTCAATCCGGATAAACGCGCTAAAAAAGATTACACAACGGCAAAGGTGTTTATAAACGCTTGCAGGCCCTACCACTGGAAAGATAAATTTCCGCCGACTAACGTAGCCGGTCCGGAATTAAGGGAAAAAGTGCTCACGAAATGGTCAGACCTGTTCAAAGATGTATAGGATGATGGGCCCCTGCCCGTAAAGGCGGAGTTCCTTTCCCCATACGTGGATCGGACCATTCCGGAATGCGGAAGAGATAATGAGCAAAACAGTTGTCATCGTAGGAACCCTGGATACCAAGGGTGAGGAAATAGATCTCTTGAGGTCTTTGATTCTCAAGCGGGGGCACACTGTTCTCATTGCAGATACCGGGATCTTGGGGAAATCCCATATCGAGGCGGACATTACGAGAGATGAGATCGCAATGGCCGGTGGTGCAGACATTGAAACCCTGAAGGAGAAGGGGGATGAGGCCTTTGCCCAGAATATCATGGGCGCAGGTCTGAAGGAAATAATTCACCCCCTTGTGGAATCAGGACGTATTCAGGGACTTTTGGCTATCGGGGGGGGCCAGGGGTCTACTATTGTTGCGCCTACGCTCAAGTCCCTGCGTCTCGGTTTTCCTAAACTGCTCGTTTCCACAAAGGTCACCCAGGCGGGCCCCCGGCCCTATATTGGTTCAAAAGATGTGGTAATCGTACCCCCTGTAGCCGATCTGGCCGGAATCAACCGTCTTACACGTCAGATCCTCACCAATGCGGCGGGCGCCATGTGCGGTATGATAGAAATCGAGGCCCCTGAGGGCCGCGATAGGCCTCTCGTGGTCATGAGCATGAATGGAACAGTGACGGACTGCGGGTTGGCGGTGAAGGGGATGCTTGAGGCCAAAGGGTACGCGGTTCTGGTCTTCCATACCATTGGCACTGGCGGCGAGGCATTAGAGGACTATGTAAAATCGGAAGAAGTTGTAGGGGTAATCGAACTGGCGGTTAATGAAATCACCAATGAGCTGATGGGAGGTCTTGCATCTGCGGGTCCGGATCGTCTCACTGCCGCTGGAAAAAGGGGTATCCCACAGGTAATTGCCCCCGGTAGCGCTGATTTTATAAATTTCTTAGGTCCCGAGACGGTTCCTACAAAATACGAACATAGAAAGATTTACAGCCATAATCCTCAAGCCACCTTGGTGCGAACAAACATAGAAGACAACAGACGACTCGGAAAATTGATTGCCGGCAAGCTAAATCAATCCCAGGGACCTGTTGTTGTGCTTTGGCCAAAAAGAGGGCTATCCACTCTGGACCGCCAAGGTAAGCCATACTGGAATCCTGAGGCCGACAAGGCACTCCTTAATACGCTTTGGAAAAATCTTGATGACAGCATTCCTCTCGTTGAGTTAGACTCATACATCAATGATGATAAATTTGCGAAAAAAGTTGTGAATGAATTTATGAAGTTACTCATGCCGGGATAAATCAAAGAGATAAAACCTGTATTTGGAAGGAGGTGATATTACTCGAAATTGTAAGCGTAGGGGTCCCCTATCTTTTTGGAACGGTCTTTTAGGACGGATACTATAGGTTTTAATTTATGAAAGGGAGGATGATCATGAGAAAAAAAGCTCTTTTGTTTGGGGTTGTGGTAGCAGCATTGCTACTCATGTTGTCAGCGGCCCAGGCCGCAACCAAAGTCAGGGTTGGAGTACTGAAACTCACTTCTTCCGCGCCCATCTTTATAGCGGTGGAGAAAGGGTTCTTCAAGGAACAGGGTTTGGATATCGAGCAGGTCTTTTTCAGGTCAGCGCAACCCGTGGCCGTTGCCATGGCCTCCGGGGATATCATTGTGGGTGCAACGGGGATCACGGCTGGCCTCTATAATGCCATTGCCGGGGGTTTTAAGATGAAGATCGTTGCGGACAAAGGCCGTGAGTGGGAGGGCTACCAGCTCTGCGGTATCATGGTCAGCAAAAAGGCCTGGGACAACGGCCTGCGCACGCTTAAGGACCTCAAAGGTCATCGTGTGGGTGTGACTCAGATCGGATCCACGTTCCACTATATGTTAGGCAATATGTTAGAAAAAAACGGCATGACCCTGGAAGACGTGAAGGTCACCCCATTAGGGGGCGTTAAAAGCATGATGGATACGGTGGCGTCGGACCAGATCGAGACGGCTTTCATGGTCCAGCCCTTCTGCTCGGTGATGGAGGCCAAAAAGATGGGGCACCGCATGTTGTGGGTCAGTGATTATCTCAATTACCAGATAGCGGTCATTTTTTTCGGGGACAAGATGATGAAGGACAGACAGACGTCCGAGGCCTTCATGAGAGCCTACATCAAGGCGTGTCGCTACTACTATGAAAACTGTCTTAGAAAGAAGGACGGAAAAACAATCAAGGGGCCCCACTTTGATGAAGTCATGCAGTTCATCTCCAAGTACACGGGCCGCAAACCTAAACTCATTGCAAAGGGTCTCAATTATAATGATCGAAACGGCCGTCTTTATGCCAAGGATATCCAGCACCAGATCGACTGGTATTACGATCACGGTTTGGTCGGTAAACGATTGGATGCCAAAGAAATCGTGGACCTCTCCATCTGGACGCAGGCAATGAAAGACCTGGGGTTGAAGCCCTAAGAGGGGATCGAACGGGCAATCATGCGTGTTGTAATTGAAAACATCAGCAAAACATTTGAGGATGGGACCGGTGGACACACTGAGGCCCTCAGGGACATCAACCTGAGCAATGAAGAGAATGAATTCCTGGTGGTTGTGGGGCCTTCGGGATGCGGTAAGTCTACGCTGCTCAACATCGTGGCCGGTCTCCTTCCTGGTACATCGGGGAAGGTGGTATTTGAGGGCATACCGGATGAGTCGAGGCCCCATACGGCGGTGGTCTTTCAGGAATTCGCTCTCTTTCCCTGGAGGACGGTGGAGCGAAACGTGGCCTATGGTCCGGAGGAGCGTGGTCTACCCCGTAAGGAGCGACAGGAAATTGTCCGGTACTATATCGATCTGGTGGGCTTAACCGGGTTTGAAAAAAGATACCCTCACCAGCTCTCCGGAGGGATGAAGCAAAGGGTTTCCATCGCGCGGGCCCTCGCAAACGATCCGTGGTTACTGCTCATGGACGAGCCGTTCAGTGCCCTGGATGCACAGACGCGCACCATTATGCAAGGTGAGCTGTCCCTGATCTACGAGAAGACCAGGAAAAGCGTCCTCTACATCACGCACAACATTCAGGAAGCGGTTTTTTTGGGAGATCGTGTGGTGATCCTGTCCCGGAGGCCCGGCCGTGTGGAGCGAATAATACCCATTGATCTGCCCCGGCCTCGCCAGGAACATGTTGTGATGGAACCGAAATTTCTGTCTTATGCAGATCAGATATGGGGACACATTCGCGATCAGGCCAGGGAGGCACTGACAGAGGAGAACCCGTGACCAAAGATACCCAACTCCAGACCGAAACGGTGGTGCACGACAAGACGGCATTTATGGTACGGCGGGAGCACCACCTGATCAGCCTCATCTTCATTCTTGGCTTGTTTGGAGTGTGGGAGCTGACCGCTCAGAGGGGTCTTGTATCACCTCTTTTCCTGCCTGCTCCCAGTGCTATCCTGGTCACGGGCTATAAGATGATATTGAGCGGGGAGATTTTCCATCACATCGGCGCCAGCCTGTGGCGCATATTTTGGGGCTTTTCCTGTGCGGCGGTCATCGGCACCTTCGTGGGTATCCTCTTAGGTTTTTTTTCGGTGGCCGAAAGTATCGGAAATCCTATCATTGCCTCAACCTATCCCATACCCAAGATCGCGATCCTGCCCCTGCTGATCCTGTGGCTCGGGATCGGCGAGTATTCAAAGATCACGGTGATCGGATTGGGCGTCTTTTTTCCCATGGTGATCAATGTGTATACGGGGGTACGAAACGCTGATCCCGTACTCATAAAGGCGGCCATCTCTTTAGGCTCCAACCGTCAACAGATCATCCGCAAAGTCATTTTGCCCAGCGCCTTGCCCATGATTTTTGCAGGGCTGAAGTTGGGCATTGGGATAGCATTGCTCTTAGTTGTAGCGGCTGAGATGATCGCAGCAGATGCAGGTATTGGGTTTTTGATCCTGACCTCAGCTGACTTGATGCAGACCACAAAGCTCATGTTTGGTATTTCCATCCTGTCAATGCTCGGCCTGATCTTCTCCTGGCTTATTGATAAATTGGAACAACTTTGCATCCCGTGGAAAAAATAAAAATACAAAGGAGATCAAGCATGAAATTTATTGTGAAAAAAACTTCTCTTCAGGGAACCACTAGAATCCCTGGCAACAAGTCTGCGTCAGCACGCGCCATCGTGCTGGCCTCCCTTGCTGAAGGACTTTCCAGGGTGAGGAATCCTCTTCCTGGTGCAGATAGTTTCTCAATAGTAGAAATGATGCGTGCTTTGGGAGCTAAAATTGACACCTCACAACACGATGAGTGGGTCTTCGAAGGGGTAGCCAACCAGCCCAAGGTACCGAGTTGCGTTTTAGACGCCGGCAACTCCGGCACCGGATTCTATTTACTCTGCGCAATAAGTGCCTTAATAGAAGGTTTTTCGGTAATCTCAGGGGATTACCAGATATGCAGGAGGCCCGCACAGCCCCTCATTGACGCCCTAAACGATTTGGGCGCACAGGTTTTCTCCACTTGTGACTCTGGGAGCGCTCCACTGGTAATCAGAGGTCCTATCAAAGGCGGTAAGACCAAACTCCCAGGTGTTAACTCCCAATGGCTTAGCCCACTTTTGATCGCTGGTGCTCTCAGCACAGAAGGAGTTACTATAATGGAAGACGACCTTATGGAACGTCCTTACGTTGATATGACGATGGGCTGGATGAAGATAGCCGGGGGAACTGTTACTCATAAGGACTATGACGAGTTCACAATTCCAGGAGGCCAAAAGTACAGGAATTTTGAAACTGAAATTCCAGCAGACTGGGGGAGTTCGGGGTATCCGATGGTTGCAGCAGCCATAACCGACTCGAAGGTAACCTTCATAGGAATGGACCCTGGCGATTACGCCGGCGAACGGATGTATCCTCACATAATCAAAGATATGGGAGGTAAAGTGACTTTCTGTGACGATGGAAAAACGGTAGTTATTGAGGGTGGTAGCGAGCTCAATGGAATAGAGATAAACTGCTCGGGCACTCCGGACGCAGTACCCGCATTAGCTGTGCTAGGGTGCAGAGCAAGAGGCAAGACTGTACTCAAAAACGTGGAAGCAAGCCGCCTTAAAGAGACTGATCGAACGAAGTCCATCATGGAAGAATTATCCAAGATGGGAGGGCGCTTTGAAGAAACTCCCGATAGCCTGACCATATATCAATCAAATTTGAAGGGAACACATATAGATGGCCGCCACGACCACCGTATCGTTATGGCCACGGCTGTTGCAGCTATGATCGCCAAAGGGGAGACCATTATCGACGACGCTGAATACGTAAAAGTTTCTTTCCCCAACTTTTATGAGACCTTTACATCCCTTGGTGCCAATATTCAAAGAATGGAAATAATTTAAGCTCTATTTTTATGGAGTGCTTGATACTCTGAACAACATATTCCGCGTCCCATCCTTGTAGGCTACGCGCTCAGGCTGCTGGAGATCCCTTGACACGGAAAAGATCTCCAAAAAAATTGTGTCGATGGCAGAATCTTTCAACGGTCCTTTATTGATGGACTTCAGTCTATCTAAAATCGCTCGCTCCCGATCAGGTCGATAGACGGCCCCTCCGATTTTTTGTTTAAGTTTACCCATTTGCTGAACAAACTCCATTCGTTCGTTGAGCAACTTCAGTATCTGATTGTCGATAACATCTATGGCTTCGCGCAAATGTTCAAAATCTATGTCGGCCACCCTTTTCTCTCCTCTCAATGTTTAACAGATAACAACGCTCAGACCCTTTCATGAAAGGAAACATTCAGAAGAAATTCCATATTCGAATGTTATCCGGGAAAAATCCACGCTATACGCCCAACTCGCGATTGTTCTGCAGTTGTGGGTCGCGGCCGAACACGAAATTACCACTTCGCGGTCATGAACTCATCGATCAGCTCGCCGATGTCCGCGACGAGACGTGCGGCCTCGTCTTGATCGTAGTACACCGCCCGTTCGGCGTAGCAATGGCAATAGCGGCAGTCGTCACAGAAGATTTCTGCACACCGGATCTTCCGGAAGCCCTCGAGAAAGTCCGACAGCGCCGCGTTGTCGATGGTGACCTTCAGCTCCAGCAGGCGCTGCCGCAGACTGAACATGCGCAACATCAGGCGCCGCTCACGTTTGTCCAACTGGAGCAGACGCTTGCGGCTCTGCTCCTCGATGTTAGGGTGAAACCCGCATGGATCTCCCAGCATCTCGAGGGAGACGATATCGAGTAGGTTGCCATCGTAACTCCGGGAAGCGTACGCCTTTGTAGCGCGGAGCAGCCATGCCGTCGACCGCGATCGATCGATGATTTTGAACTCCTCAATACCAAGGGCCTCATACACGTGCAGATCCTCCGGGCGGATCCAACGACTCATGAGGAAGAGCTCCGGATGCATCAGGCGCCGCCGTGTGCACTGCCAGAGATAGGAGTCGAGCATCGAGTGCATCTTCTGACTGCCCAGGTTTCCCTGGGAGGCGTGCCCCACGCTGCAAGCGTGCTCAGCGAGGTAGTGACAATGATAGATGCACGAGATGTTGGCGAAGAGCACGATGTCGCACGAGAGGCCGGTGCGGATCCGTGCAAGGGTCTGGAAGTCCCGGTTGAACTCGCTGTACGGCAGGATCAGCGGATCGACCCCAAGCGACTCCTGGTATTTCAGCCGGGGAAGATTCGTGGGCCAGCTGAGTACGCTGCCACGGATGCTTAAGTCCGGGTAGTTACGTCGCACCAGCGCCGTGAGTGCAAGGTTCGAGGTCGACACGCTGTCGACCCCGAGATCCACGAGCCGCCCAACAAATGCGAGTAAGCGCTCCTTACCTTCCTTCGTCTGCTCCAGGTTTCCGAGACACGGCGCATTGAGCAGATAGCAGAACGACAGACCGCGCTGGTGGGCTGCCCGGATGTATGTGGCTGCGGTATCCCAGTCCACAAAAGGCAGCACAGCACCCGCCCGCCCGCCACCGACGAGGTCGAACGGAAGCTTAGCATAGACCGAGGCCACCTCGGGGATTTGAGCAAGCCCGTCGAGGAGTTCAATGTCCCAGTTTGCAGCAATGTGCAATTTCATGGTCGTCCTTCGGGAGCTCTGATTATCCCAGCTTTGTTCCCGTCACTCGCAGGCCGAGCGGTGTCTCGATAACCTCACAGCCTACGAGCTCTGTCTTGTCGAGCAGAGCAATCACCTCCGCAACGGTGTACGCGGCGCCGATCGAGGCGCGGAGCCCTTCAAGCACCACCTCGGACGTCATGCGCTGCTCCAGGAAGTTGCGGGCCGAGCGCAACAGGTTCCTGCGGAGATCGGACAGGTAAAATCGTCCGCCGGGCATCAGGACCCTCCAGAGCTCGGCGAAGGTCGTCCCGGGATCGATCCACTCGTGCAGCGATCGGCTGGAGAAAACCAAGTCGAAGGCACCGTCCGCAAAGGGCAGAGCTTCCGCAAACCCGAGAAGGTGCCTGGCGCGCTCGTCGAACCCCAGCTCCTGCGCATGGCGCCTGGCGATTGCAACCATGTCCGGACTCTTGTCAAGCCCGACGAGGCGGGTGTCCCTCGTTCGTTGCAGCCATTCCAAACCCAGATACCCAGGCCCCGAGCCGACCTCCAACGCACGGCCGCTAACAAGGCCGCTGTGCAGGAGATCACCGGTCTCGAGCCACCCCCTCTCTCGCAGCGCCTCCTGCATCCGATCGTAGGCCGCGGCATGGGTGTGATCCAAGGTCGTGCACTCCCTTTCGGGCACCCTTTGCGTTGTCATAAGCCTCACTGACGGTTGGCACAATCTTGATGAAACCAATTCTCATCCCTTCCACTTCTTCCATTCGGAATAGGGCGTTCCCGCACGGAGATCAAAGATGCGATATTCCTTGGATCCGGATCTCAATTATTTGATCCTGTGATTCTTTTTCTTCTCTCAAGGTTTTTAGCTGTCGTTCCTCTGGGTGTCTTATTCAATAGGGGTAAGGTGAAATGATAAGAAGTCGCTTTTTCAGGGAGAAACTATACCGGAGTACCACTTGGGCGTCAAGGTCGAAGAAATAGCAATATAGGTTGGGTCAGGCTGGATTGCCGTTCTGGGCTTGTTCAGAAATATTGGCTGGTATAAGATTGAGGCTTCAAGTGGTTGAAATTATTTGGAACTGATAGCATCATTGCCCTTTTTAAGGACAACAAAGAGAAGAAAACAGACGCGGATGATGCCGAGGGTACCGGGGCGTGGAAAAGATTTACCCGCTCACCGCATTCTTGAGCACCACCAAGATGTCATCAGGGATATAGATGGCGCGGAAATTATTAGGATCTGAAACGTCCAAACAGATCCGCTTTTCATATCCCTCAACCAGGAGGGTGCCGGTTGGACGTTCACGTATGGCATGCTTCAAAACAACGGTTTTTTCTGCCAGGACATCCACGTGCGTTGTGATGCTGATCTTCTGATGATATCTACCTGGCTTATGATAACTGCACGAGGTCTCGGCGAGACCAAAAAGGATCTGTCTCTCATTCCAGAGATCCCCAAGGTTCAAACCGATCGTCTCGAAAAAGAGATGACCGGACGCATCTATCCATTCGTAGTATCGGGGGTAGAACACGATGCCAAGGGAATCAAGATCACCCCACATAATTCTGCGTTCAACAACATTTTTCCCCATATCTTCACCTTACCTGACTTGGATAAACGGGACAAGTGCCTTGTCTATTTATTAATGCGCAATAAAGCCCGAAAAGTCAAGGGCTTCGGCGGTCTGCGGTTCAGAAAGCATTTTAGAGCCTACTAAGCTGCATATATGTAATACAAACCAGCACCGGAGCCGACCTTGATGTTTCCCCGGGACATCCCAGCATATCCTTGACAATCTATCGAGACCTTCTCTAAAATGCATAGCTTCAACCGCCAAAAGTATCGAGACCTTTGAAAAATGCTCCCTTTCGCCCAATCTCTGCGTTGCGTTCAGATTTTAATCCTCGAAATACTCAATGTATTCCTGTGGTTAAAATCCTCACGCGCCTTGATCTTGAACGAAATTGAGCATTTTTCAAAGGTCTCAGTATCCGCATTTGCGGGGGGTATTTAATGTTAATCAATATACAAGGATTTGAGATGAATCGACTTACGAGAATAACATCCAAAGTTTGCAGGCATTTTTTCCTGAAACAACCGGGTTTGGTTTATGTCCTATTCGTATTTTTTTCCATGCAGGCGTTTGCTGTCTGCCTTGCAGAAACCCCAGAGGACCAGACAATACTGTCCGAAACAGTCACTATCAAGAGCAAGGGCGATGGTGGAATTATCATCGCCGGACGGCGGTATGCGGTAATGGAATCGACCACTATTCTGGATGTGTCTGGAAAAGAAATCACCCTGTGTGACCTGCGGGTGCCTTCCGAAGCAGTGGTAGAATACCGATTGAGAAAAGATCAGGACCCAGTCTGTGTCAAGATAGAAAACAAGAGGCTCCTCGAAGGTGCAACCAGCCTTGTGATTGTTGGTGACCCGGGCTGATAGGCGATAGCCTGGCCATAAGTTTATGGCAGAGAGCAATCCTTAAACACTCAACCTGAGGTGTTATGCTTTTCCAGCTAAACATCACCGATTTTGCCATTATAAAACATCTGGATCTCTCCCTGAGGGACGGGCTAAACACCGTCTCCGGTGAAACGGGTGCAGGTAAATCGATCATTATCAATGCCATTAATTTGATTCTCGGGGGTAGGTCATCGGCGGATCTTATCAGGACTGGATGCGACGAGGCCGTAGTGGAGGGGCTTTTTGTCTTTCCCGATAACCCTCCTCATTTAGATGAGATGTTGGGAGAGGAGGGTCTATCCTTTGACGGTGAGCTGTTGATAAAGAGGGTCATATCCCGTGAAGGTCGAAACAAGGTCTTTATTAATGGTTCTTTAGCCACCCTCCAGATATTGGCCCGCTTGGGCCCGAGGCTGATCAGTATTTCTGGTCAGTATGAGCATCAACTCCTATTGAGGCCGGAAAACCACCTATACCTGTTAGATGATTTCAGCAGGCTTGAAGATGAGCGGGTTGGCCTGGGCAGGCTATTTGACAAATATCAGTCATTGAAAGAGGGACTCAGGACCATAGAAAAGGAGATCGTGGAGCAAAGGGAAAGGGGGGAGCTGGTCCGGTTCCAGATCCAGGAAATTGAAACAGCCAACCCCGTCATAGGTGAAGATGAACTCTTGGCAGATGAAAAGAGCCGCCTCCAGCATGCGGAAGAACTCTTAGAGATTGTCTCAGGCGGATACCAAACCTTGTACGAGAAGGATGATTCCGTGCTTGCATCCGTTGCCCGCTGCGCAAAGGCGATGGATAAGGGCTCTGGAATCGATCGGAAACTCGCTCCCCTAAGGGATTCTTTGGCTGAAATCGCGGTTGACATTGAGGATGCCTCCTTTGCACTGAGAGATTTTAAGAAAGCGATACAGATTGATCCTCAAAAGCTGGAAGAGGTTGTGGAAAGGCTGGAGGTGTTAAGCAGGCTAAGACGAAAATATGGTGCAACACTTGAAGATGTCCTGCAATTCAAAAATGACTTGGCATCAAAGATGTTTGATTTGGAGGAAAACAGGGCAAAATGCACTGAGTTGTCAAGAGAATTGCAGAAGGTACAGGTTGAATTGATGCAAAAGGCCGGGATTCTTTCGCAAAAAAGAAGAAAAGGGGCTGATGCCTTTAAGGAGGCAGTGGAAAAGGAACTTCATCAGCTCCATATGAAGGAAACCGAGTTCGAGGTGAGGTTTGAAGATCAATCTGATGCGGAGGGAGATGATGCAGAAAAAGGTATCGGGAATATGCGTCCCGATGGTCTTGACCGTGTTGAATTCATGATTTCTCCAAACCCGGGCGAGGAGTTAAGACCCCTCTCAAAAATAGCGTCAGGGGGAGAACTCTCGAGAATCATGTTGGCAATAAAGACCATCCTCTCAAGGACTGCCTCTGTGGAAACAGTTGTTTTTGACGAGGTCGATTCCGGGGTGAGCGGAGCCACGGCTGAGGTAGTGGGGGAAAAAATCTCTTCATTAGCTGCGTATCATCAGATCGTGTGCATCACCCACCTCCCTCAGATCGCCTGCCAGGGAGAGACCCATTTTTTGGTCAAAAAGGAGATCAAAGAGGGCAGAACAGAGGCCACTATTTTAGAATTGAGTCTTGAAGCAAGGATTCAGGAAATTGCGAGGCTTTTAGGCGGACGGAAAATTACGCCACGAGCAGTGGCCCATGCACAAGATATGCTTAGGAGAAATTAGGGGAACAGCATGCAGGAGATTGGAATTACTGATATTGAAGGGATCAAGATAGGCCACGCTCAGGATTTGGATGCAGCCACCGGATGTACCGTGGTCATAGGTGAAGAAGGGGTGACAGCCGGTGTGGATGTCAGGGGCGGGGCCCCAGGGACGAGAGAAACCGATCTTCTGGATCCGGTCAATTTTGTAGAACAGATCCATGCAGTAGTTATGGCCGGCGGCAGCTCATTCGGTCTGGACGCTGCTTCCGGGGTCATGCAATATCTCGAAGAGAAAGGCGTCGGTTTTGACGCGTTTGTAACAAGAATCCCGATTGTATGCGGGGCGGTCTTATTTGATCTGACTATCGGTGACCATCGTATCAGGCCTGAAAAGAAAATGGGGTATCAGGCCTGCCTGAATGCTAATGACACCGAGTGTAGAGAGGGGTGTGTGGGCGCTGGCACAGGGGCTACGGTCGGCAAGATCCTTGGGATGGAAAGATGTATGAAAAGCGGTTTGGGGATATATTGTATTCAAACGGGTGAGCTGAAATTGGGTGCCATCGTTGCGGTCAACTGTCTCGGTGACGTGATAGATCCAAAAACCGGAGAAACATTGGCAGGTCTTTTGGATGAAAACAAAAAGAGATTTATCAACAGCGAAGAAATTATGATCAAGGAATTCTCCGGCAGGAAGATTGAGTTCAGCGGAAACACGACCATCGGCGTTGTCGTCACAAACGCGAAACTCACAAAATCAGAGGCCAATAAGGTCGCTTCCATGGCTCATAACGGATACGGAAGAACCATGAGGCCTGCACATACCATGTTTGACGGGGATACCATTTTTGCCGTTGCAACCGGAAGGGTTGACACAGACGTGAGCGTTAGCGGATTGTTAGGCGCAAGAGTAATGGAGCAGGCTGTAGTAAGGGCGGTAAAAAGGGCCACCCCCCTCTGTGGGCTCAAATGCCATTCGGAATTATAGCCTCTCTCAACGGCGCGAAGTTGTGAAGGGTTTGACAATTGCCATTTGTCTGAGATATTCTCAATTAAGTGATTAATGGGGGGATAAAAGGGCTGAGTAATTAGGGAGCTTTTGAAGTTGCCTTTAATCCCTAAATCTGCGATTCCGGTCTTACAGAACGGGTTGGTATCTATCATGTCTGAAAATTTTTACGGAATTCTGGGTGTTTCTAAAGACGCTCCCCAGGAAAAGATAAAAAAGGCATATCGCAAATTGGCCAGGAAATGGCATCCTGACATCAATCCGGGAAACAAGGAAGCTGAACAGAAATTCAAGGAGATTTCCCAGGCCTACGACTGTCTCGGTAACAAAGAAAAGCGGAAATTGTATGACGAATTCGGGGAAGAAGGTCTCCATACAGGGTTTGACGCTGAAAAAGCGAGGCAATATTCTGAAAGGAGTTCTTTTCAGCAATCCGGCAGGCCCTATGAAGGAGAGGGGTTTGGCCAATATCAGAGTTATGAGGATATCTTCGGGGACCTCTTTGGGGCAGGCATGGGGCGAGATGGTTTCAGGACCTCGATGGCGGGAAAGGGGAGGGATGTCCAACATGATATGGCCATCGATCTCGTCTCTGCTCTAAAAGGCTTTGAAACTGAACTGGCCATGCAAAAGGTAAAGGTCTGTCCGGGATGCCAGGGTACCGGAACCGATCCAAATTCCACTATAGTCCCCTGCTCCCACTGCGGAGGTTCTGGCCGGCAGGATGTGGCAGAAGGCCCCATGCATTTTACTAAACCCTGTCCTTACTGCCACGGGCACGGTCAAACAGGAAAGCCATGCTCTCAGTGCGGGGGGAGCGGTCAGATCCTCGGTACGGACAAAATCAGGGTGACGATCCCGCAAGGTGTCAGGGAGGGTTCCAAGGTCCGTGTAGCAGGCAAAGGCGAGCCGGGCCTGAACGGTGGCAAGCCGGGGGATCTTTACCTGATAGTTCACCTAAAACCACATCCTTTCCTCAAAAGAGAGGGGGATGACCTTCTCATGGAAGTGCCGGTGACGGTCGGAGAGGCGATTGCTGGCGGGACTATCAATATCCCCACTATTGATGGGCAGGTTAAGGTGAAGGTGCCGCCGGGCAGCCAGAGCGGCCAGACCCTCAGACTGAAAGGGAAAGGGGCAACCAATGCCAAGACGAAACAGCGGGGAAACCTTATGGTCAAACTGGTTATAAAGGTGCCCATAACTGATGACAAAGAGATCCTGGAGACGGTCAAGAAGATGGATGGACTCTATGAAAGGGATGTGAGAAGCGGTATCAGGATTTGAGATTTCTCTTCAAGGTTTTCTGCAGTTGCCTGGCAAGGTCCTCTAAAATGGCGTCAAATTGCCTCCTCATATCAATCATATTCTTTCTCATTTGAAGGATGACCTCAACACCTGACAGATTTACGTCCATATCCTCCATGAGAATTTTTGCAACCCGAAGTTTTTCCAGTTCGTTAATATGAAAAAGCCTGGTTGAAAGGCCCTCATCGCAGGTAGGGCATACTATTTCCTCTTCCTCCAAATGCCTGAGAAAGCTCTCTTCAATCTGGTAAAACTCCAATACCTCAATTACTGTCCATAATTCCTTTGCCATCTATTCTGCCTTTCAAAGGTCTCCATGCGTTCACGGGTTCCGCGCACCATATGCGGGATCTTCGACGGGGTCCAGAGGTTAAGGGGTAATATAGCTTTAAGAGAATTACCCTGAACCTGTAAACGCTTACTTTTTACCATGCCAGACAGGTTTTTACAACCGATACTTCTGAAAATATATAGCCCTTTATCATTCTCCTGTGGGAACGCCTCGCCCTAAGTATCTAAATGGTATATATCCAGTACATTTATCCATAAGGGCTATCTCAGCCCATTCCCCGGACCTGCTGACAATTTCTGTCTTACTGCCTCTTCCTAAATAGGCTATGACCGGCGAGTTATTATCTTTTGAAAGATGCACGGTAATCATCTTTTTGAAAAGGGTTTTTCTGTTTGGCAACTGTTTCAGCTTAAGCGTCTCTCGAATATTGTTGTATAACTCCTTTTCTGAAGAGTACTCCCGCATCGTATCGGATCTTTTGAACGTGGAAATCACCTTGGTCAGGTTTGGGGTAATACTTTCCATTGATAGGCTGACGGAGGTGCCTTGCCAGGCAGCGTAGACCAGGCCCTTTTGATTAAACTTCTCGACTCTTTGAATGTCGAAGCCCATTCGGTCCAGGTTGAAGACGGTTGCTTGAAGAACCAGATCAAGCGGGTATGAGAGGCTTTCTTCTTTCCCGGCTAAATAGGTTTTCATCTCGTAAAGGGTGAAAGGCACAGCAGCAAAAAACCCGCAGCCAGTGCCAGAAAGTACCCCAAGAACAGAAGTTATAACAATTAAAATCTTTATATTACGGCAGAAAATGGTCGAGATGTTAGGAGAGATTTCTGAAGGCATTTATCAGGCCCCGCCACCAAAAGGAATGTCTACTGCAGTGAATGAAAGAAAGGCCATATGCCGACAGGCAACGCTGTTCAGTCAGGCAAATCGATCATCTGATTTCTTATTTCTGACCCGCCCTTTGGCCTCTTTCAACCATCCTGTACGTGCCCCCGGATGTCGATCAAACTCTGGCACATACGGTTTGAGGTCCAGCAAAGGAGTATCATTAAGAATGTCCACATTTTCAATGTGCAGGATGTTTTGTTCAATTTTCACTAATCTGACCACAGACAGCCCAATCGGATTGGGGCGGCTTGGTGCCCTGGTGGAAAAGACTCCGTGCGGAAGGGTGTCTAAAAATGGTGTGACAATAAGTTTCGCAGATTGGGCCTGATGGAAATGATAGATCAGGATGATGTGGGAAAACCCGTCAAGGTCCTTGAGCCCTTTGGAATATTCTTCAAATATTTCAACAGTGCCTCGGATATCAACAGCTCCTGCAGGCTGAATCGGCATACCCTCAATATTGCTGAAAGAGGTATGAATGATGCCAACAGGTTGATAGCTGATTTTTGAGGGGGTATTCGATTCCATAGCGCTATTTTGTGTCGATCCATAAATGGCTATTTTCAATCCCGCCTCGGGCGGGACTCATTTCTGGATGGACATTATTCCATATATTACTTGAAAAATTCAGGCTTTCACCCTTCTAAGACCAAGATATACAGCTTATCCTTGTTCACAAATCCTGAGACCCTGAAACCATAAGGCTCAAACAGACTCTTTGCCACTGTTTTGTTTTCAGGGAAACCGTCTAAGGGAAAAGGAACCTTTTCCTGCAGAAAATCAATAAATGCGCCTCCCATCGGATGGCTTATGACTACACGACATCCGGTCTTTGTAATCCGCCTGATGTTGGTGAAACTTCCATGTTTATCCACGATATTCGGATAGCAGGCATTGATAAGGACAACATCAACAGTGCGATCCGGCAATCTCAAGTCACGTATGTCTCCCTGCAGGGTCCTGACGTCAGGATAATGCTCTTTTACGGATTTCAACATCTTTTTGGATAGGTCATTGGCATAGATCAGGAGAGGCTCATATTTCAGGATAATGGGAATCAATATTCCTGTGCCGGTCCCCATATCAAGGACTACATCTGTCCCTGATATACTCGCATACTCAACGATTTTTTCGAGACGTTCGGGCACGCCATCCGGAAGAGGAGGGTCGAAAAGGTGCATGTATTTACTGAAGTATTCAGATTGAAGCTTGTCAATTTGTCTAACTTCATTCTCTGTGATTTCTTTGAACTTCATATGAATCTATCCAAAGATATTTGAAATTTGAAATTCGAGGTAAGAGGCCCCACCCTTTGGTTTCCAATTTCGAATTTCCAATATCCAATTTCTCAACCACTTAACGAGATCTGAAACCTCAAAAAAACGGGAGGTGTTTAGAGGTGTTTAAAGGTTGATCCCCCCGGCCACAAGGGTGAACCTCTGAATTTTAGAACGCTCACCAAAATCTTAATCTTTATAATAGCAGATCAAAAACTGAAATGGCAAGGGAGAGGTGCGAATTTCTGGCAGTGGCAAATTCTAATGGACATCCGTTATGAAGGATGATATCATAAAAAATTTAATTCTTTCAGAAAAAGATCGGGAAGCCCCGAAGAAGACGAATGGGAAACGGGAGGGAGCATTTAATATGGTATTGAGTCTAATGAGAAAGCATGCCAAGTCCTGGCTGATAAAGTTCTTAATTGCTATTATAGCCGTGGTTTTTGTTTTTTATTTCGGGTACTCTTTTACATCTGATCAGGCCTTGAAAATTGCCTATGTCAATGGGGAGGTAATTAGTAGCCCGGAATATCAAAAGGCCTACCGGGACATGATATCTGCCTTGCAAAGAAGGTATAAGGACCAGTGGAATGATAATATGGTAAAGATGTTTAATGTGAAACAAAGGGCATTGGAATCCCTTATAGCCCAGAGGTTAATGGCACAGGCCGCTAAACGGTTGGGTATAGATGTGACAGAGAGCGAGTGCCAGAGAGCGATTATGAGTTATCCTGCCTTTCAGGTAAACGGTCAGTTTGACATGAGACGATACCAGTCCCTCCTAAGTCAAAATCATATGAAACCCGAGGATTTTGAGACGACTATGACCCAGGATCTCCTTGATAAAAAGCTTAAGCAGTTCCTGTTCGCTTTTTTAGATGTTACTGAACAGGAGGTCTTGGAGTACTACACGTTTATCAACGAAAAAATCAAGATCGGATTTGTTGAATTTAAACCCGAAGACTTCAAGAAATCTGTCAAGTTTGATCAGGATGCATTGAAGGAGTATTTTGAGAATAACAGGGAAAACTATCGGGTTCCCAAGAAGATTAAGGTGACATATATCGAAGTAGACCCAGTGTCCTTTAAAGAGGGCATCACTGTCACTGAGAAAGAGATCCAATCTTTTTATGAGTATAATAACGAGGCTTACAGCCAGCCCAAACAGGTAAAAGCGAGGCATATCCTGTTTAAGCTCGGCGAGGATGCCCTGAAAGAGACCGAGGATAAGGTAAGGAAGGTGGCCAAAGAGGTGCTGGCAAAGGCGCGCCATGGAGAAGATTTCGCGACTCTGGCAAAGGAGTATTCCGAAGGCCCGACCAAGCCAAAGGGAGGAGATCTGGGCTTTTTTGAGAGAGGCCAGATGACACCACCTTTTGAGGAAGCCGCTTTCAAGTTGAAAAAGGGTGAAATCAGCGATCTTGTCCGGACTGAGTTTGGATATCATATCATTAAGGTGGAGGACATAAAAGAAGCTACGACCAAATCCTTGGAAGAGGTGCGTGACGAAATTGTAGAGACGCTGACCATGAGTGTCGCAACGGAACTTGCACATGAAAAGGGTCTGTCTATCATAGACCAAATGCCTTATGATATGGAGTTGTCCGACTATGCAAAACAGTACGGGCTTGAGGCAAAGCGCTCTCCCTACCTCTCAAAGAATGAGCCGGTGCCCGGGATTGATGGCAGTGAAAAAATAGGCGAGGCCCTCTTTGCCTTGGGAAAGAACGACACAACCGAGTTGATTGAATTAGGCGGAAAATTCTATATCTTTCAGGTGGCCGAGAGCAAGGCATCTTATTTGCCCCCCTTGAAAGACGTTGCTGAGAAGGTGAAGGATGATTTTACCGTCCACCTTGCGGCCCAGGAAGCAACCTCTGCCGCCTTAAAATATTTAAAGGAACTTAAAGAAGGCAAACCCTGGGATAAATTTGCAAAAGAAAAAGGCATGAAGACCTCGGAGACCGGATTCTTTACACGCCGGGAATCGACATCCAAAATAGGCTACACACCGGAATTGACCGAAGCGGCCTTTGGACTCAACTCGAGAAAACGGTATCCTGACAGGGCCTTTGTAACTAACACTGGAGTATTTGTCATCAGGTGGCTGGCAAGGGAAGGAATCGATAATAAGGAATTCCGTAAAGAAGAAAAAGAGTATCGCTCATCCTTAGTGCAGACAAAGCATGGTCGTGTTTTCGATAACTGGCTTCAAAACCTGCGAAAAAAAGCAGATATAGAAATTGTTACCCCGGTGAGTGGGGAGTCATGATTTATGATTAGTGCCTGAACGAAATGACTTCCCTATTTCATAATCTTAATCTTAATCGTAATCTTACTCAAAACGATTATGATTAAGAGTATGATTAAGAGTATGAATCCAAAAACAAATTTCAAATACCCAATCCACAAAGCAAGACTTGAAACCTTATGGTTCTCTCACCTGAATAACGTACTTTCGACCGTTGAGAGGCAGGAAATAGGTCCTGCCCTCTTCTTCAATGTATTCAGCCAATTGATAATAGGCTGCGCGGTTGAAACGGGCAGGGAAAAAATCTGATTTGACCTTACAATAAAGGACGTTCTCCCTCCCCACACAGAGAGAATCCGGCATTAGCGCCTCTTTGGTGTCATCGCTCAGACTAAGCTCGATCCTGGATGCCCGACCCCGGTTCCCTTCCTCATAAGAGACCCGCCTGACCACAAAGGCTGTATCCTCCACCTCCACATAACAACGCTCACCCGCCCAGTTGATCAGATACCTGCCCCCTGAATCAAGCTCCATATTCTGGTAAAAGAGCCGGATAAATTCCCTGTGGATCATCTCGGCCCCCTGGTGGTACCAACGCCCCTCCTTATCAATAAATATAAGGCAGGGAGAAATATCATCCATTATTAGCCTCCCTCGAAGCTTATACACCCCTAACCCGGCGAAGCCGGATTTGAATATTGAATATTGCAAATTGAATATTTGTGTCTCGGCGGGATTTGCTCCGTCATTTTTTTGATAGGTCTTTTAAGAATTTAAATAATTCCTTAAATTTTTCAATTTGGCCATGGCATAGATCATGCGCAAACATGATGGAGTTTTGCAATATAGGTGCTGAGAGTGTTGTAGTCAAGAGGGGGTGGGCGGACAACAATTCTCATGTTGAAAAGTTGTCCCTGTGGGAGCGGCTTTCCAGCCGCGAAAAATCGTGGCAAGATGCCACTCACACAGCATCTGGGCTTGAACTTGGCTCCCGGATACCTTTCCCAGTCTGAATAATCCGCGGAAATCCGCGAAATCAGCGGATGGAGGCTGGTTGATATCCTTTGAAGAACACCGACCTAAGGGAATAGAGAAAATGGTGGTGTACCGGCATTGAGCCTGATTCCATGGGCAGTGATTTTTTGTTTTGACAAATCTTATGCCCATGATTTAAACTAATTAACCTGAATTTAGAGAAATATGTTACGTAGTGCTAACGACCGCTGCTTCAGCTACATGGCTGCACCGGGAA
>Ga0315542_1000081_pt1 | contig 47041 bp, 55 predicted proteins | sample SalMarSW160120MG_FD_202541 | JGI IMG/M metagenome (GOLD analysis project Ga0315542, IMG submission 202541) | Salt marsh sediment microbial communities from the Plum Island Ecosystem LTER, Massachusetts, United States - Salt Marsh Sediment SW1601-20 ...
GCTACCAGCTCGCCGACCAGGCCAACAACGGCCTTGGCCTCGTCTGAGTTCTTGTTGAATGCTACCCCGACAGCACCGATGACCGAGCGGCCAGTGTCAGTTGAGGTTTCGCCGTACGAACAATCGTTTTCTTCTGCTTGTTCGATCCTACGAAGGATATCTCGCATCTGCTCTATTTTCTCTCTGCGGTTCATAGTCCATATTCCTCAAACGTGTGGTTCTTAGTCGCGCGGATCGTAGATGAGCAGGATCATCAATCCGACTATCGTCGCCGCCAAAATCAGGAAAAGCATGGTCAAGACTCCTGGGCTAAGGCCAAGGTAGTAAGCACGTGTATTGCGTTAGCGATCGGGCAATCTCCTTGATGTGCTCGCGTCTCGCCTCGCGGCAATCGTCCACAGAATACACAGTCACCGGAAGCATCCTTGTACCTACCATCGAGCACTCGCTCCAGTGCCTGTCGCAGTGTGTTCCGCTCTGTCGTGATTGAGGCGTAGATCGCGGATGCGGTTGCGACCCTTTCGAGCGGAACGGCAATCACCGACACGTTGCCGGCTGTTGATTCGTCCACGGGAGCACCGCATTTTTTGCACGGAGCCCTGTCGTCTTCCTCTGGGGGTTCTTCGACCGTTTCGTGTTCGATATATCTCAGGGTTACGGTGTCAGTATTCGCTGGTAAACCAAGTGGGTCGAGAACGTAGTCATTCCAATGGTCTACGCCGTCGTTGATAAAATCGGACTCTTGCAGAATGATGGTTTTCTGTGCCATGTCTCTACCTCCCGGCCTCGCGGCCATCCTGATCCTACTTATTCAATTGGTTCGATGACGACGTTGTGCTCCCATCTGCCGGATTCGTCCGGTGCTGTGCAGATGAGAATGTCGTTGTGTTGCGTCCTGGGCCAATCTCTGGCGATTTCAGGAATCACGTCATGTGGGCTATCAGCCTCCAATTCCTCTACGTAATCGTCTCTGCTCGCGACTCCCTGGTGTCCTCTGCGGTATTCTATGCGGTACAGTGCCATGATTACCTCCCGGCCCGAAGGCCATCCTGATAGTTGGCGGTTGCTGTCACGGGCGATCCGTGAAGTCGATTTCCTCTTGGATGGCGGCCTGCTCGGAGATGAGCGCCGGATCGTTTTCGAGGTCCAGATCGCGCTCAGAGACGCAGACATCGCCGACGTGTCGCAGGCCGTCAAATAGACGGACCTCGTACATCCCTCTGTTGTATGGTCGTAGTATTATACCTTGCGGGTTGCCGTTGCATTTGACCTGTTGGCCCTCTCGGTACGTTGCCATATTTCTATCTCCCGGCCTCGCGGCCATCCTGATAGTGCCCGCCGCCCGGCGGCTAATCGACGGCTCACAGGGGAGGTCGCGCCGGGCTGGCAGGCGTGATTTCGTTGGGATTCCTCTGCATTCTCCATGATGACACGGCTCGGCGGGGTCCGCAGACGCACACGCGCGAGACCACGTGCAGGCGAGAGTCAGAGGGATGCGGATGTCAATGAGCACGTCGATTAGCTATGTACAGTATCGACTCTGCGCGGCCCGAGTTCAAGCAAAATCTTGAGATTCCGCGAAAATTCTCATAACGCTCGCGTAAACAAGGAGTTATGAACACATGATTGCAAGAATTTCTCGACTCCGTGACATGATTTTGGTGACGTGCAGGTTGACGAGGAGACGAAAACGTTGACAGTAGGTGCCATCACAGATCCAACGACACGTGATTACACGAGGTGTTGGGAGATGAGCAAACAGCAAGGCAGCAAGAGCGCCAAACACCCCGGAGGAGCGCCGCGCACGAGATCACCCAAGCGGATCAGCGCCAAAATGCTGCACGAGATCGACGCGATGGCGGAGGCCCAGTGCAAAGATGCTTGTATCGCTGAGGCGCTCGGATTCGAGGTGACGACGTTCAAGGTTCAGTTCTCGCAGAGGTGTCGCCAAAAACGCGCGCAAGGCAAGCAGAAGCTTTATCAGCGGCAGTACGAGAAGGGCTTGGCGGGCGACGTGACGATGCTGATTTGGCTGGGAAAGCAGCATTTGGAGCAGGCGGACAAACGTGAGATCAACGGCAATGTCAATATCACTCTCAACGATGCAGCGGTGGCTCTGCGGGTGGCTCGCGGCGCTGCTGCTGGCAGGATCAGCGATGATGTCCCGGCGCTCAGCCGCAACTGAGCTGACACCGGAGGACATCGGCGATGCGCTGGTCGCCTGCCAGGCGGACCCGGCTCGGTTCGTGTGTGGCGTGCTCGGTGTGCCTGACGATCATCTGTGGGCTAAGCCCCGCGCCATCGCGGAGAGCGTGGCTCATCACCAGCTCACGGCGGTCCCCGCTGGCCACAGCGTGAGTAAGACGTGGCTCGCCGGAAGGCTTGTCTGCTGGTTCAAGTCGTGTTTCCGCCCCTCCACGGTCATCACCACGGCGCCCTCGGACAACCAGGTGCGCAACCAGCTCTGGCGCGAGATCGCGAGTTCCTACCAGGGCGCCCGGATACCGCTGGGTGGCAAATTGACCGGTCTGCAGTGGGATATGCGGTTGTCTGACGCGGACCTGGCTAAACTCGATCCTCAGGATAGGGACCTGTGGAGCAAGGATTTCGCCATCGGATTCTCAACCAGTCCTGACTCGGCGACCGAACACGCAACCAAAATGCAGGGCTGGCACAATCGCTACCTGCTCGTCATCCTGGACGAAGCGTGCGGCATCATGCCGCAAATCTGGCGCACGGTGATGGATAGCTTGATCGTCAACCAGCGCTGCAAGGTGCTCGCTATCGGCAACCCTACTGACCCGGAGAGCGAGTTCGCGGCGGCCTGCCGCCTCGGAGGGCGTCTGGACCACCTGGAGAACGACAGCACCCCGTACACGAGCGACCAGGGCTGGCACGTGGTGCCAGTGTCGGTCCTCGATACCCCCAACTATCAGGAGGATCGGGAGGTCATTCCTGGTGTGGCTGGCAGGGGCTTCGAGCGGACGATCCTGAGTCGGTACGTGCAGGGCTCCGACGGATGGCTGGTGCGTATCCGTGGGGCTTTCCCCAAAGTTCGCGAGGGCACGTATTACGGCAAGGAGCTGGCTGAGTGCCAGCGGGATCAGCGCATCGGGCATTACCCCTATGATCCGGCGTTTCCTGTATACCGCTTCGCCGACTTCGGCGACGTGTGGACCGCCGCTATGGACGTCCAGTTCATCCGGGGCCGCGTGCGGATCATTAACGACTATTGGGACAATGCGGGGGACGCCACCAGTCACGGCGGGACGATCCCGGTGGATGGCCAGGGCGCGCTCGGTTGCGCCAAAAGCATGCAGGCCATGCCCTACGTATGGGGCAAGGAGCACTACGCCGGCCCGGACCTGGAAGGCAGCAACAAGCACAGCTTCACCGCCAGCGGGACCACCACGCGGGACGTGATGCGCGGATTTGGATTCAGCTTCCGTGGTGTCCCTGGCATTCCGTTCGCCGAAGGCATACAAGCCGCGCGCCTGCTCTGGCCTCAACTCGACATCGACGCCAAGGGTGCGAGTACGTTTGTCAAGGCAGCCACCGGATACGGCAAGGTCAAAAACGAGACCATGAGCACAGCCCAGCAAGCCGAGTACCACGATCAGCCCGCTAAGACGTGGCATCGACACATGATGGACGCCCTACGTCACCTGGCCGTCCAACGTCAGTTCTCGACCATTGCTGACGAGTATTTGGGTTCACTCGAAGCGGGTAGAATCTTCTACCAAGAGACAGACTACCGCCCTGGCAATTACGATCCGATGGAATTTATTTGAGAGGTACATGATGGATTTGATGGAACAACACGGAGTAACTTATGTCCGGGCCTGCAAGTGCCCGAATCCACCGATCCAATACCCTGGCATCCATCACCGCGTCAATGAGGACAGGACAATCACGGTGGATGTCCAGACGGTCCCGCGCTGCGCCCGGTGCGGCACGCCGTTCGCTGCTCCACCCGTTGAGGCGGCTACCGCAGACGAGGCCCCAGCGCCGCCCACGGCGAGCACGAGCCGAAAGAGGACGTGACATGCCCTGGACCCCTGAGGAATTTCGCCGTCACAACCACGAGGCCAGCCCGCACCAGCTGGAGGTAGGAGCGGAGCGGGCCAACGCCGTTCTGCGCGAGACGGGCGATGAAGGAGCCGCCGTGAGGGCCGGCAATGCGGCGATCAAGGCGATGCGCCACAACGCCCGGCGCCACATTACCGAAGCGAAAGGCAAGAAGCACCGATGACCACCGTCGCCGAAGTCATGGAAGTCATGCAGAACAAGACCCTCTCGGAGGCCCTGCTCGATGAGCAGAAGAGCTTGGAGATGGCGGCTGATCGGCAGAATTACGAGGCCCTGGCCGAAGAAGTGATCGCTTATGCCCGCCCCGACCTGACCAATGTCGCGACAGCCCAGCGCGACGATCAGACCCAGAAGAGCGGCAAACGCGGCACGTCGATGAAGACCAGCGAAGTGTACATTGATCTGCTGCTCGCGGCCTACGGCTTTCAGACGCAGACCGCCAGCCCCAGCCTGGACTGGTTCAGCTACCGCATGGTCGATCCCACCTTGCGCGACGACGACGATGTCCAGGCGTGGCTGCAACAGCGCGAGCAGGTGGCGTACCAGATGTTCCGGCGCTCGAACTTCTATCCGATCCAGACCAGCGTCTGGAAAGATGGCTTGTCACTCGGCAACGCCCCGGTGATGATCGAGGAAAACCGCGAGCTGAGCGGGATGACCGTCAAGAAGTTCCATCCGGGCAATACGTACTTCCAGTGTGACGCCGAGGGGAATTACCTGCTCATGCACCGGCGCTTCTGGCTCTCCGCCGGCGAGGCGTGGAAGCTCTTCGCTCCCTCACGCGAGTTCTTGTCCACGGACCTGCTGACCTGCCTGCGCAACGGCGATCAATGGCGACGTTTCGAGTTCCTCCAGTGCTATCGGCGTCAAGACGATCTACTGCTGGGCAAGCGTCCCTACGAATATCGCACACGTCTGTGGAACAGTCTCTACCTCCAGGCCCAAAGCGACAAGCATAAGGACGCCGGTTCGCAAGGCATCCTCCGCACGAGCGGCAGGGCGGACGGGCCGGTGGAAGGCTCGCATCTGTCTCGCTTCGCCAACTGGCGCTATGACTGGGACCCGGAAGAGACGTACGGTCGCGGACCCGGCCAGCATGGAATCGTCACGATCAAGCGCCTGCACGGATCGCACGGCGACGTGATGACGGCCGCGCAGCGCGGGCTGAATAGCCCGTTGGTCGCCGACAAGATGCAGAAAGGGCGCCTGGATCTCAATCCTGGCGCGGTCAACTGGCGCGACAATCCGGCCCAGCAGATCCAACGCATCTACGACCGCATCGACTATCCTTATGGCGTGGACATGCTGCAACGGTTCTCGACCGAGGTCCAGGACCTGTTCCATGTGTCGCTGTTGCGCATCCTCACGCAATCAGAAAAGCCGATGACGGCGCGCGAAGCCACATTGCTCTACCAGGAGAAAGCCTCTCTCATTGCCCCGGCCGTCACCAGCCACGAGCGCGACTTCCTCGAACCCTCTCACGCGAACGCTTGGCAGATCGCGGCGGCCGAGGACCCCGACTATTACAAGTCGATGCCTGATATGCTCAAACGCATCTACGACCAGGGCGGCAAAGGCGAGATCGAGGTCGAGTTCCAGGGCATGCTGGCTCAGACCCAGCGGGCGATGGTGGGGCTGCGCCGCATGGAAGCGGCGCTCGGTGGCGCCGAAGCGGTGCTCGCCATCGAGCCCACGGTGCGGGACAAGGTCAATTGGGACGAAGTGTTCGAGAAGCAACTGGACGATTCCGGCTGGTGGCAGGACACGATCCGCAGCGATGACGAGGTCGCCGCCATCCGCCAGCAACGGTTGCAGATGCATCTACAGGAAGTGCAGGCGGAAATCCAGCAGCGGCTCGGCAGCGCCGCCAAGAGCTATGCGGGGGCGCAGCGTGACATTCAGGAGGCGGCGGCATGATGGACTCGATTATCGTTCACGTTTCGCGCGCTAACGCTAGGCTACACCCCCGCTTTGGGCGTTTCCTCAAGGTGGCTTTCAAACGGCGCGCCCGGCAGGAGATCGAGCGGTACGTGCGCGAGAACGGCCTCTTCACGCGCATCGTCTCTGTTTGTGACCTGGGCTTGACCCGGTGGTATTCCGAGAGCAAGGAAGAACGCTACGCGCTGCGGATCACCCTCGAACGGGACGGCCGGCTGCCGACGACGCAGGAGGTTGCCGACTTGGCTCCGTTCTACTGGAATTATATCCCGTCCTGGATACGCAAACAGATGAGGCTAACACTGGCATGACACCCGAACCCAAGACACCGCAGATGATCGCGAAATACGGTTTGCTGTTCAGCACGCCGCTGGGCATCGACGTCCTGGAGGACATCGGTCGGGACTGCCATTTCGGACAGATGCTGGGCGTGAGCGAGGCCCAGATCACTCTGCACAACTTCTTCGAGCGTCTCTTGAGTATCATTCGCGGCGGCGACGGCGTCGGTCAGCAGGAGTCGTACATCGCGGAGATCCTCCGAGTTCCGATTTCACCACGGCCTTCCTTCGATGAGTCAGGAGATTGACATGCAGCGCAGACTACTCACCCTTCCGTTCGGCCCGTTCTGGCGGGGCAAACTCCATTTCTGCCGATTCGATGAGCTGGAGCCCGTCGATCCCACCGCCACCGGCCTGGCCGTCAACGATCCGCATCCGCCGGAGACGCCCTGGTATCAGGCTGAGGATTACCGCGACTTGACGGACGATGAGCGCCGCATCGCGGCCAAGTGGCAGAGTCCTAATGAGGCCGTCAAGGGCGGCATTCACGCCCATCGCCTCGTCAGCCAGAAGGTCAATCAGGCTATCGCCGCCAACCCCGGCCTCTTGCGCGATTCCGGTCTTGAGGCCGCCACGATCCTCAAGGAGTTCGGAGCCGTGGACAACGCCGAGGCCCTGGCCGAGTACGGCGGACCTTGGCCGAAAGACTATCACCAGAAAATACAGGACAGCTACGACGCGGAAGAAGAGGCGGAGCTGAAAACCCTCTGCGTCACGGCGCACCTGCTCCCCCATCAGATCAAGGCCCTGTTCGCCTACCGGGAGACGCAGATGCGCAAACTGGACCGCCTGCTGCGCGAGCAGGATCAGGACGCCAACACGCGCAGCGCCAGCGCGCTGGAAGCCTTTCAGACGCGGGACGGCTGGGCCGGCGACGCCTTCAAGAACAACCTGAGCCTGTGCGAGCGGGCGGCGCGGCAGTTCGGCGACGACGCCCTGGCCGACCGGGTCAAGGGCATGCGCGAGGGTAAAAGTCCGTTCGACCCGGCCCTGGTGAACGTCCTGTATGAATTAGGGCAAGCCCGCGTCAAGGAGGCTGACACGATCACGGGCGAACGCACAGAAAAGGGGACGCCGAAACAGGAAGATACCGTCTGGGATTTCCCGGAAATGGATCAGAAGTGACAGTGCGGCACGCAGGCCCGAGCGCAGCCCGGAGACCCTGACGCCGCTTGACAAAACAAAAATGCCGGCCACGCCCGCCCTTGGCGGGTCCCGGCTACGCCTGTGACACCGGGCCGATCAAGGCACGACACGCCCGAGGCGCGAGCCTGCACGGTGCAGCCACCTCAGCCGAAATCAGACAACACATGATTTTGACTGAGGTGCGAGCATGGCAGTATCGTACGTACACCAGCAGTTCAGCATGTTCGAGCGCCTGCGCGGTTCCGATCCGAGCGGCAAGAAGATGCTCCCGATTGTGGAGGCGATCAACCAGAACATTGACGACTTTCTCAAGGACATGTACTCGGTCCAGGCGAACATGGGTTTGTGGAACCGCACCCGGGTCCGCAACAGCATCCCGACACCCAGCTTCGGCCAGTTCTATCGTGGGACAAGCAAGAACAGCACCACGACCCGTTTTATCCCGGAACATGTGTGCGAGATCACCGACCGCAGCGAGGTCGATTGCCGCGAGCTGGATACCATCCAGAACGGCAAAGAGGAGCGCACCAACATCGTCAAGGCGTTCCTACAGGGCATGGGCCAGAAGATTGTCGATCTCAGTATCAACGGCGGCGAGGACGCCACGACCGGCCAGCACGTCAAGGGCCTCCTGGAGCGCCTCAACAGCTTGCAGGTTGCCAGCGCCGACCGCAAGAACGTCATCACGGCGGGCGGGTCAAGCAACCTGACGGCGATCCTCCTGGTGGAGTGGGGTCCGCAAGCCTATTTCTGTATCTACCCACCGGGCTACGTCAAGAATGCCACCTACGGCGTCACGTATCGCAACGAGAAGCGCGAAAAGGTCTATGATGACGACGACAAGCCGTACTACGCCTATGTCGACACCTTCAGCGCCTGGCTCGGCAACTGCTGTGCGGACGAACTGAAGATCGCCGCCGTCGTCAACGTCGATTCGACCGCCACATTCAACGAGGACCTCATCATCAAGCTCCTCAACCGCTGCAAGTTCCGGCGGGGGGTCACGCGCATCTACTGCAACGAGATCATTCGGGGGCAGATCGAGATTCGCGGCAAGGACAAGGCGAACATCCTGTGGGGTACGAACGAGCTGTTCGGACGCGAGGTCACGACGTTGAGCGGCGGAGCGATCCTCCGCACGGTGGACTCCGAAATCCTCGGCAACGATCTGACCGCCGTGACCTGATCGGTCACATGACGGTACGGGCGGAGCGCCGGATTTGACCTGACCCAGAAGAACAAGGAGAAACAGTTATGAACGACCGATTCGCAACATTCTGTGCCGACAAGAGCATCCTTTCGGGGGTGACGCCGTGCTACGCGCTCGGCAGCGGCAATGAGTTTGATTTGGAGACCTACGCGGCCGCCGACATGCAGGTCACGGGGTGGCTCAACGTGCGCTTCAGCGAAGACGCCGCGCCCACGGGCGGGACGGAAGGACTGGACATCGCGCTGCACGTGGACGACGACGCCGGCATGGCGTCCGCCAGCGTGTTGCAAACCATGCACCTCAAAGCGGCCGAGGTCGCCGCCGGCAAGTGCTACTCGATGGGCGTCGCCGTTCAGAGGAACGAAAAGCTCATGGACGTGTATATCGCGGCCACGAGCACCGAGTTTGGCGGGGTGCTGAACGTGACCATCACGCTAGACGCCTTTCCCCTGCTGAACGAGGTGCATCAGTCCAACCTGACCATGTGACCCTGACAACCTGAGAAATCCGAACGTCTGCGCGGGCGGTCCGCCGTAGTGCGGGCCGTCCGCCTTGAGAACCAATCAGAAAGGACACTGCGATGAAACGATGGATTCCTGTAGCGCTCCTGCTGGCCTTGCTCTGCGCGGTCGCGTGGGGTGCGTTCACCAAGTCCGTCACGTCCATAGACTGGCGCTCGATTCGCCTGCTCGAAGACGGCGGCGAACTCGATACCTGGATGACGGAGGCCGAGGGCAAGATCAATGCGGCCTCGGGGACGTGGAGCGGTGGGGCCGTCGCCGCCGACGCCAACCTGGCGGACGGCGTGGTCATCTACACCGCTCCGGAAGTGGCTGATGCCAACAATGCCATCCAGGGCTACGACGTAGATGGGACGGCGAACGTCGATATTCTGCGGTGGCAGAATGGCAATACGGTCAGTGCCGTGCTCGGCGCCGCGACCGTTCAATTCTCGCTGGCTTCGACCGGACTGGACATCTCGACGGCGGGCGCGATTTCCAACGCCACCACGGTCCAGGGCACGGGCAACGCCACGATGGCCGGCTACACGTTCAGCACTACGGGGACCTCGGAATATGTCTCCGTCGTGGACATCAACGACGCGGAACTCGTCGCGCTGCGCGCCACGCCGATGGAGTTGGTCGCTACGCCTGGAGCCGGGGCCTACATCGAAGTCGTCAGTTGCCAACTCATCTTCGACTACGGCAGCGGCACGGCCTACGCCGAGAGCGCCGATAACCTAATTCTGGGCTACGACGACGGCACGACGCAGATCGGCAACACGCTCGAAATGACCGGGTTCATCGACCAGGTAAACGACATGGTCCTGTGGTGGGTCAATTCGGCCACAGCGCACAATCCGTCGCTGCTCGTCAACAAGAACATCGCGATCAAGAACTCCGGCGACGGAGAGATTGTCACCGGGGACGCCAGCGACGGGGCGCTGCGCGTCATTACCACGTACCGCGTCCATACGAGCCTCAGCCTCTAAGGGAGAGCGAAGATGACGGTGAAACGCTCATTCAAACAGCTTAGCTGGGCGACGGGCGCCGGCCACGCCGCTCAAACCGATACCATCGGGGACATTACCGGCAAGCTCCTGCGCGCCAACGTCACTATCTCCGAGGTGACGGGCAACCCCACGAGCGATGTCACTCTGGTCGACGCGCGCGGGGCGACTCTGGCCACGTTTAGCACCCTCGCGGATGGTACGGCCCACGTCTTGCTGGCCGAGAGTCATAAGGCCACGCAGGATGCCGATTTCAACCCCATCCCGTGCGTGGCCGAGACGCTCACGCTGAGTGTCGATCCCAGCGCCGACGCCGGCGGCACGGGCCAAACCTTGACCGTGGACGTGGACCTCTATCTCGAACAATAGCAAGGAACGGACGGTGACATGAACATGTTTTGGCTCTATACTCTGACTGCCGTGGCCCTGCCGGCGCTCGGCACGTTGCTGTGGGCGTCTCGCTGCATCCGCCGACCGGAGAGCCGCTGGGGCTATGCCGGTTTCCTGATTGGCGCGTACTGGCTGGGATGGTTCCTGCACTTCATGCTGTGGACGCAAACGTGGCACGTAGGGAGGTAGTCATGCTGGGATTCTACTTTTGGGGTCTGCTTTTGATTATTGGCTTTTACTGGTTCGTCGCTTGGCTGGCCGGGACACATCCCTATCTGTATCGCTGGTGGCGTAGATGCTGCCACTGGCTGGGCACAAACACCGCTTCGGACGAGGAATGCCATGAGCATCGCCTCAAAGATCATCATCATCTGTGGTTGTGAAAGGACGAGAGTGTTATGTACAACATCGGCCAAGGAATGATGTTTCTGGTGACGTTGCGCTGCAACCTCTCGTGCCCCCGGTGCTTCGTCCGCCATCGTCCCCATACCGCCCGTCGCGAAGATATGACGTGGGAGCAGTTCACGCACACCGTAGATCGGTGCGCCGAACTGGGGCTGCACGTCAAATGGCTGCAATTCTCCGGCGGCGAGGCGACCCTGTGGCCGCACCTGCGCGATGCCGTACGCTACGTAAAAGCCGCTGGTATTTGCGACCGCGTTCGTATCACCAGCAATGGTGTCGATCGTAACCTCAGCGACTACGGCGGAGCGGACCTGATCTCCATCAGTCATTACGGCGCCGTGAATCGGGCCGATATGGCGCGCTTGCGCCGGCAGGCCAAGACCAGCAAGCAACGGGTGGACATCGGCTACGTGGTACACCTGCCGTGGCCCTGGCCCGATCTCGATCAGATTCCTTTGGATGCGCGAATGCCGGCAGCGTGCAGTTGTGTTCTCTATGCGTTCATTCAGGACCAAGTCTATCCCTGCTCTTTCAGCGCCATCGTCAATCCCAACCATCATCACTGTCATGTAGACGAGGACTTCCCCAAGCTGCTGGCGGCGCGCGACCCGCGTTCCCAGCCGCTCTGTGCCGGCTGTCTGAGCAACCGCAAGCTCCGTCATGCGTATGGAGAAAATCTCACCTTTGAGGCGGGCGTGTGGGACTCTCCGGTTAGCGTTCTGCACAGTTTCCACTACCGGGGCCGTCTGCTGCGCTATCTGCATCGCGCCTATCGCCGCTGGCGATCCGATCACTTGTGGCGATGTCGCCATGACGAACTTCATGCCGAGGAGGATGTCGCGATCAAGGAGTCCACGACATGAAGTGCAAAGATTGGCTGCTGCTGTTCGGGGGGATGCCGCTGGTGGGTGTGAGCTTGACTTGGGCCATCCTGACGTGGCCCCTGCGCGCCTGGCGTCGCCACCGCACCGTGTCACGGCGTGTCCGCGAAGCGCGTTACCAGATGTGGCTGTCCGAGATGGGCATGGACAGGAAGGCATCGTATTTGAGGCCCTGATGCGACAGACTCTGCTTATCCTGCTGATCTTCGCCGTGCTCGGCGGCTCCGCCTGCTCGGCCCAATGGCTCTTCATCAAGCGCACCGGGGTCTCCCCGCCGGAAGAGCCGAACGAACCCAATGAACCGCCGGCGGAGGGCAGCTACTACATCGACCCGTTGAACGGCAGCGACGACGCCAACGGCTTGTCCGTCGCGACCGCCTGGAAGACGGTGCAGCACGCCGAACAGACGGCCGTCGCCGCCAACGTCTACCTGCTGGACGGTGACTACGAGGCCATCAACATCACGGCCCTGGGCACGCCGCGCAGCTCGTGGAGCGAGGCCGTCACGTTCCAGCCCTATCCCGGCGACGATCCGAACATCGAGCAGCTTTACATCACCGGGCAGGTCCATCGGTACATGACGTGGGACGGTCTCGACATCACGTACCCCAATCGCGGGACGGAGACCTGGACCAACGAAGGCTACGTCGTCTGGATTCAAGGCGGCCTATCCATCCGGATCAAGGACTCGGTCATTACCGGCGTCTTCAACGCCGATCCGAACGACGCCGAGCATCGCAATGCGGCCAAGTATGCGATCTCCAAAATCTTCTTTCTCTCCGAGCCGGACATCAGCCACGTCGGGGACATTCTCATCGACGGCTGCACCATCCAGAACGGCCGACAAGGTCTCTACTTCGCCACCGATCATCTCGTGGGCCAAGTGACCGTCCAGAACTCCATCATCCGGTATACGTCCAGCAGTCTGATCGTCATCGTCAACGGGGTCAGCGACTGCACCCCGCCGCAATGGCCGCGCCCCATCTTCCAGGACAATCACCTCTACGGCCATTGGGAAGGGTTCGCGAACGATTTCTCCGAGTCCGCGCACGGCAGTGGATTCTATCTGAACTCGGATGGCATCATCATTCGCCGCAACGTCATCGAGAGCTACGGCACGACGGCGGCCCTGCGGACCTATCCGGTGGGCACGGTCTACTACAAGAACATGACGATTGAGAACAACCTCATCCTGCACCCGCTCAACATGGCGTTTCAGTTCTACCGTCTCGGCGGCGATTCGATCATCGCCAACAACACCGTCATCGGTGTCCACGACGCGGGGACCAACGGGTACTATTTCGGCAATAGCAGCTACAACCTGACGAACTCGGTGGAGAGCACGGACGGCGACGTGAGCAACTTGACGATCTGCAACAACCTGTTCCTGGCCTGTACGGAACAGAACATGCTGGTTGAGGGCGCGCACGAGGAAGGCAACATCTTCTGGTCGATCTACGACTCCGGCTCCGGGTTTATGACGCAGACCACCTTGACGGCGAACTTTCCCGGCAATCTCGTCTTGGCCGGGGCCGATGACGCCAACCTGCCCGACGTGACCGAAGATATGTTCGCCGGCGGGACATGGTACGACAGCTACGCCTTCGCGCCCGCCGTGCAGACCGATCCAAAAACCTCGGTCGAAGACTACAAGTGGAGCGCCGGCGACGGCCACGCCGACCCGGCCCACGCCTTCGATCTCGTGACCGGAGCGCTGGCCGTGGACTACGGCACGGACGTAGACGTGGATACCGACTTCTGGGGCGACAATCGCGATGCCTCTCCGGACGCCGGATACGATGAGTACGTAGGAGAATCCCCATGAAACGAGTCCTCTTCTTGACTGTGCTCTGTATGACGACGACAGGCTATGCGGGTGCGATCTACGTGAATGCGGCAGCCGCCGGTGGGGGCGACGGTTCCACCTGGGCGCAGGCGTGGAATACGGCAGAGTTTGCCGCCGACACGCCCGGCCCCAACGATGTCTACTACGTGAAAGCCGGCACGACCTACAGCTTCGAGGCTTCTCTGGCGTGGTCCGGGTCCAGCGGAGTCGGGACCGGACCGATCACGCTGATCGGCGTCAAGAGCGGAACGACGAACGAACCGCCCGTCACCAGCGATTACGCGACCGGTTCCGACCGGCCCCTGTTCGACTTCTATACCCTCGTCTCCGGCCGTCTGATCGTGGGTGACTACTGGTACGTCAAGAACATGCGGATCATCGGCAACGCCACGACGTCTTTCACGACGACCGAGAAGTGCGTGGTGGAGGGTTGCTACGTCTACAACAACAGTGGCAGCGCCGACCGAACCGCCTTGGAACCGGACGCTTACAGCACGATCATCGAGTGCGAACTCATCAGCACCAACGGCGCGGCCCTGGCCCCGGCGGGCAACGCGGTCCGGGTCACGACCTGCTACATCCACGATAGCGCCACGGGTTACGCGATAGCCGGCTACGGCGCGCTTGTGGACAGCGTCGTCTGGGGCTGCACCACGGGTGTGACCTGCACGGGGATCGCGCCGCTCGTCTACGGCAACACCATCGGCGGTTGCACCAACAACGTCACCGGATCGGTAGACACCTACGCTCTCATCAACAACATCATCGTGGACGCCGACACCGCCGAAGTCGCCTGGACGGCCGACGCGACGGGACTTGCCTCGCACAACTGCTGGGGTGCTTCGCCCACCCTGACCAACTTCACGCTCGGGCTGGACGGCACGAACATTTCGACCGATCCGAACCTCACAGACCCCAACGGCGATGATTTCTCCATCGGGACCGACAGCGTCGCCTTCGACGCCGGGGTCCAGGTCGATGCGACCGTGGGAGTTGCCAACACGAACTACGTGAACATCGGCGCCTACCAGACCGATGCCAACACCGTCGCCAGCGGCGCCACCGCCGAAGAGATCGCGGCGGCCGTGGTCAGCGCCCTGAACGCGACGACCATTCCCGTCAACGTCACCAAGTTCGAGGGCGCCGACATCAGCGATACGCTGCTCGACCCCAACGGACTCGTCAAGACCGCCGTGCATGACGTGTCCTCGGCGGCGGGCGTTGCCACGCTGGCCGACTTCTTCGCCACCGACACCGGCGATACCTACGCCGGCGCAGTCAGCGGCTCGGTCGTCAAGGAGATCGCCGACAATGCCGGGGGCGGCGGGGGCTTCGATCCCAATACGACCCCGGTGCAGGTGAGCACGACCGGCGTCGCCGCCATTCAGTCTGGGTTATCGACCTTCGACCCGAATAGCACACCCGTGACCACCAATAGCACCAGTATTGCGGCCATCGCGGCGGCCGTACCATCCAGCAGCTTTGACCCGAATACCACGCCGGTCCAACTCAGTTCGGCGGCCCTTAGCGCCGTCGCCGCCGGGCTGCATGATTTCGATCCCAATACCACCCCTATCCAGGTATCGAGCACCGGCGTCGCCGCACTGGCCGCGGCGCTGCACGATTTCGATCCCAATAGTCTGCCCGTGCAAATCTCTTCGACGGCCCTCGCCGCCATCGCGGCGCTGCTGCCCGAGAACTTCGATACCGTCACCGTCGCCGACGCTAAGATTGCGGCCGATGCTTCGGTGTCCCTGACCGAAGAAGATGTCAACGATATCGCCGACGGCGTCCTAACCGCCCTGGGCGAAGGGATTGCCGTCAACGAGTTCACCGAATCCGCGCTGGCCGCCATCAACGCTCAAGTCGATACGGCGCTCGAGGATTACAACAGCCCGACGAAGTCCGAACTCGACGCCGGTTTCGCCGCCTTGAATGACCCCAATGAAGCGGCCATTGCCGCCGAGGTCGTGACAGAGCTGCTGGCCGAGACCTTCGATGGGACGATCAAGGTCGGAGACCTATACGACGGGCTTCTGGCCTTCCTGACGGGCAAATGCGTCATCGTGGACAATGGGGCCACGAGTACCTACACATTCTACAAAAACGACGGTACGACGATCTCCTATAGCTTGACCAGTGCCGACGACGACGGCGCGCGGGCCGTGGGAGCCATCATCAACGAAGAATAGGAGGCCGTCATGCCGGGAGTGATACCGGTACAATCTATACCCTTGGGAGCGCTGGCCGCGACCGCCGGCGGCGAGGACTCCGGGACCGGGACGCAGACCATCGAGGTCTATCTGGCCGTCGGCCCGCCCAACGCCACCGACCTGTGCAACGGCGCGATCGACTTGGTCGGCGCCGGCGTGGAGGCGTACGATCAAATCCTGGATTTCGTGACGGATACGAGCCGCCTGGCGGACCATTGCCGGCGGCGCTTCCATCGCGCCCGGCGCCGCGCCTTGCTGAAATGGCCCTGGCCGGAAGCGGGGGCCTACCTGCCTGGCACGGCCGGGGACACCGACTTCATCCATCCGACCTACGATTTCACTTACAGTTACCAGATTCCCGTCGGCGCGGGCCTGCTGGCCTTGCGCCGCATCGTGAACGCCAGCGCCCGGCCGCTCCTGTATGACCGGCACGGCGACCATATATTGACCAACTATCTGCCCAGCGAATTCTGGTGGCACTTCACGCTCGATCTGGCCGGCCCCTTCTCGGAAGGATTGGGCCGCTGCATCGAATACGAATTGGCCATTGACCTGTGTGGGCCGTTGCTGCGCGGCGAGGCCGCCTCCAAGCGGCGCGTCGAGCTGCATCAGGAGTACCGCGAGATCGGACTGCCCGACGCAGCCCGGCAGGCCCAGGACGAGCAGTACGACCAGACCAACGCAGCCGCGCCGATACCCTGGATCGAAATCACGTAGACAGGAGACGAACGATGCTTCCAATCATGGCACTTATGGCGCTCCTGGCGGCACGCCAAACCTCGTCGGCCCTCCCCGGCATTCCGAATGTGACCAGCCCGGAAGTCACGGAGCCGCTCTCGCAGAGTCGGCGCCGTCTGGCTTCCATGCAGGGCCGCAAAAATACCCTGTTGACCGGTGGATTGCTCGGCAACCCGCCCTTGCTGCGACAGGGCTTGGGAGGGATCGCCTAAGTGCCTCTGCACAGCATTCAAATGAGCTACGCCGGCGGCGAACTGTCGCCGTTGATCTCCCACCGGTTCGATTTGGAGCCCTACGCCCTCGGGGCGCGCACCCTGGAGAATATCATCGTCACGGAGACCGGCGCCCTGACGCGCCGACCCGGCACGTATCATGCCGACGACGCCACCACCAAAGGCAATGCCCCGGCTTACTTGCTGGCGTGGGTCTACAACCATGAGGATAGCTACGTACTCGAATTTACGCCCCTGAAAATCCGCGTCTATCGCGATCACGGCTTGGTGGAATCGGCGCCCGGCGTCCCGTTGGAGATCGACACCCCCTTCACAGCGACCGAGTTGCCGTACTTGCAGGTATGGCAGTCAGGGGACGTGCTCTGGATTCGTTCGCAAAGCCGCTGGAACTATAAGCTGACGCGCACCAGTCACACCGTCTGGACCCTGGCGGACAGCTATCCCGACGATGGACCGTGGCGGCAGACGAACGTCGCCGCTACGACGATCTATCCCAGCAACGTCGGCAAGCCGGGCACGTACACGGTCCTCCATGCCAGCGCCGACGTGTTTGAACCGGAGCACGTCGATTCGGCGTGGCGGCTCGACCATATCCTGCCCGAGCGCGCGCAAGAAAAGACCTTCACCGCCGAGGCCGAGGACACGAACAGCCTGCTCGTGGCCAAGGGCGGCGAATGGGAGTTCAGCGTCCAGGTTGCCGGCGGCGCTGCCGCCGAAGCGACGATCGAGCTGCAATACTCGCTGGACGGCGCGACGTTCAGCACCTATCGCAGTGTCTCCGTCCTGCGCGCTGCGAACGATACCAGTCTGCTCGAAATCATCAAGGACAGGTTTCTGGGTCGCGACGAACGGATCGAGCCGACGCCGATGCACACCGGCGAGAATGCCGAGGACCGGGCCATCTACTTGCGCGCCGCCTGCACCAGCCACGCGAGCGGGATGATCAAGACAACCATCAAGGCCAAGCCCTATACGCACAGCGGTATCATCTGGCTGACCTTCTATACGTCCGCCCGGCAGATGGGCGGAGAGATCGTCGTGTCGCCGGCCAGTACGGACCCGACCGCGGATTGGGCCGAGGGCGCGGTCAACGGCGTGCGCGGCTACTGGCGGGCGCTGGGTTTCAATGCCGAGCGCCTCGTCCTGGCGGGCACGGAGGACGAACCCCTGCGCATCGACGCGGGCGTGGCCGGTGATTACGACCGCTTCGATCCCGGCTTTGCCGACGACACCGACGCCTTCAATATCACCTTGAGCCAGTCCCGGCAGAACCGCATCCAGTGGATCAACGGCGAATGGACCAGCTCCATGCTGGTCGGCACCGAAGGCGGCATTGTGGAGCTGCGACCGCTGAGCGGCGCGGGCGGCTTCACCCCGACGAACTGGCCGGCCATCTACCGCACCCTGCGCCGGCGCATGACGCGCATTCCGCCGGCGATGGTCGATGACGTGCTGATCGCTCCGGGGGGCGTGGGCGCCCAGCGCTGCTACCAAATCTATCACTCGACCGAGCGCGGCGGCCTGGTGGCAGACGATTTGACCCGCTATGCGCGGCACATCGGGCGCACCGGTTTCGTGGGCCTGGCCGTGCAAGAGGACCCGGATCAAATCCTCTGGCTGCCGCGCGCCGACGGCGTCATGGCGGCCTGTTCCTTCGCGTACGGGGCGACCGCTTGGCATCGGCACCAATTCGGGCAGGGCGTGATAAGTCACTGCACGGTCCCGACCCCTACGGGCGATGAACTCTGGCTCTGCGTCGAGCGCTTGGTCGGAGCGGAAACGCGCTACTTCATCGAGTATATGGGCCTGGTCGATCTCGAAGCCGAGATCGAGGACGGACACTATCTGGATTGCGCGGAGGTCTGGGACGGGGGCGATCCCGCCGTGGTCTATGCCGTGACACGCACGGACCCGGCCGTCGTGCATTTGGTCACGTGGCCCACCGACAGCAACGGCGACGCCCTGGCGGACGGCGATACCGTGCGGTTTATCGGCCACACCGACCTGCAACGTCAAATCTTCCAGGTCTACGGGGCCGACGCCGAGGCCCACACCCTGCAACTGAAAGATGTCACGGGCGCCGTCGTCATCAACGGCGAACTGTTCACGGATGAGAGTACCGACGTTACGCTCGAATGGGTGCGCGCCGGACTGAGCGGGCTGGCGCATCTGGCGAACCAGACGGAACTGGCGCTGGTCGATGGGCAGGAGCGCCCCATCACCATCGACGCCGTCGGCGCGTTTACGCTCGGCGACACCGTCGAATACGACTCCTACGCGCGCACCGTCCGGGCCGGCATTTCCTACACAAGTCTCTTCGTCTCCCTGCCGTTGGAATTCTACCTGCGCTCGGGAACCACGGTGGGCATGCGCAAACAACTGAGTCAGTTGACGTTGAGTCTCTACCGCAGCTACGGGGGTGAGTACGGGGTTTCGACCGAGCAGTATCAGGCGCTGGAGTACCGGCGCTCCGCCGCGCAGACGGGGGCGGGACCATTCCTCTGTACCGAGGACAAGAACCTGCCACCCATCGGCGGGATGTTCAGCGGTGAATTGAACGTTACAGTGCGTTGCACGGGGGCCTACCCGTTCACCATTCGCGGCATGGCCCCGGTTGTGGAGGTTCATTGAGCATGCTCAGTCCGGGCTTGGTAGCCAATGTCGGACAAGCGGCCATCGGCACCGGCGCGCAAGTGCTGGGGGGCAGTCCCGGTGCTGCCGGGGGCGGACTCAGCGCCGGACAGCTTCTCGGCGCCACCGGCGGTCTGCTGGCCGGTCTGGGGACATTCAGTCAGGCGCAGGGCTACGCCCAGTTCAACGCCACCAGCGCCAAGGCGGCCCGCGCCCTGGCGGCGGAGGCCCCGAAAGTCGCCGCGTGGCAGATCAGCCGGCTCCGCATCTTCAAGCGGCAAACGCTGGCCAGTCAGCGCTTCGCGGCCGCGCTGTCCGGGGTGCAGGTGATAGGGACGCCCTCCGATATCAAGCGGTTGACCGAACAGGAGTTCCTGCTGGACGAGCGGAACATCTATCGCGAAGGACAGATCGAGAAGATGACACAGGAAGAAGCCGCCAGCAGCTATGACGCCGCCGCCAAAGCGAATAGACGATCCGGCTTCTTAGGCATGGTACAAACGGGCATTGGTATAGCGAGCTTGGTACGCTGATGGCATTCGACGCACTCAGAGGCTATACGCGACAGCAAGCGCCGAGCGGCAACGTCCCGGAACAGGGGGCCGTTCAGGGCGGCTACGCCTTGGCTCAGGCGACGGAGGCTGAAGGGGCGGCCCTGCGCCGCGTCGGTGGGGCCGTCGCGGATCTCGGCCATAATCTCGAAGCCGAGAGCCTGCGTCAGAGCGCGATCAATCAGACGTTGGCCCTGGCGGACATCGATGAGAAGAACCGGGTCTTCCTCAGCGATATGTCGCAGCAGCACTGGGTCGAGAACCACGTCGGCCGTTGGGACCAAGCCGTGACGGAATGGGACCGGCAGTTCGGCACGCTGCTCAAGAGTCACGCCAAACAACTGCATCCGAAGGATCGCGCCGCGTGGCAAGCCACGATGAAGGCCCGCGCCAAACAGTGGCAAAATCCCGTCATCGCCAAGGCGGCCGACCTGCGCGAGACCTACGCCAACGAGGCCATCGCCCAGCAGTACGTCAACCGCTACGCGGCCGGGGATGTCACCGGTGCCGCGCAGCTTGCCGAGCAGGCCCGGACTCTCTTTGCCGACGATGCCTTATGGCGCGCGCGCCTGCAGGACGCGAACGAGCAGATCGTCTGGAAGGTCGCGTCCCAGGGCGACATCGAGCGCGCCCGCGCGCTCGTGGCCGAGTTGATTCCCGCCCAGCGCCGGGCCAGCCTCGATGACAGCCTGAGCAAGTACGGAGAGTACGCGCGCGACCGCTTGAACGAGCAGCGGGCACAGGCACGGGAAAAGGTATTGGAGAACGTCGATGTCAGCCTGCGCGCAGGCAAGGCTGACAGCGCTCTCGCCGCCCTGGCCGCTGCCCCCGAAGCCAGTCCCGAGGAGATCGGCGGCCAGCGCTGGGAACAAGTGCAGCAAAAGTGGATCGACCGCGCTCTAAATAGTGCCAAGCCCGCCGAGACGAGTCCCGCCGCGTTCAACGAAGCGGCCCAAGCCCAACTCCAAGCCGCCGCCGGCGAGACGAAACCCGCCGACGCGCGCGAGACCGCAGCGGGCCTGCGCTTCGATCAGCAGAAACTCTCGCCGGATGACTACGCCCAGATTCGCTCGTGGCAGGACGTGGACCCCGTCACCGCGAAGATCATGCTCGGCGCGATCGAGAGCGTCAAAAAGCAGGTCAAGGTGGGCCTGCGCCATCTGGGACTCTTCCAGGCCGACACGGATAAGACGCTGGCCGCCACTACGAAATTCATCGCCGAACGGGCCGCGCAGGCCAAGGAAACCGGCAAGCCCCTGGACCCGGCCGAATTGGACCAAGCGGCGCGCCAGTTCGCCGCCGCGCAGGGCCAGCAGGCGCTGAAGGACTTTGCCGCCAGCGCGCCGCCGAAAGAGCAGGACATCGACATCAGCGGCGTTCCCGCACCCCAGCCCAAAGAGAGGCGCGAGAAGGGGCCTGGCTATTTCGGGCCGTTGCCCTTCCACGACGGCCGCACGTCTACGGAACTGTCCATTGGCGTCGAAATAGACGGCCAGGAGATAGAGATTCCCTCTTTGGTCCCGACATTGACCCGGCCGGAGATTGACCATCTGCTCAGCGGCCAGAAGCCGACCAAGGCCATCGTGCGCAAGGCCGTCGATCATGCTCAGAAGAGAATGGCCGAGGGCAAAGATGTTTTTGCCCAAGCCGGCGAGCAGGTTTCCGTGCCGAAGCCGAAGGCCAAGTCCACCTATCCCCAGATGCGCCGCGACACCCCGCCGGAACTACGCGACCGCATCAAGCGGTTGCTCGACGCCGGGGCCGATCCCGAAGAAGTCTTCAACGCCGACGAAGTCAAACCGTACGTGCTGAGGTCGCAATGACATGCCCACCCTGGCTGAACTGGAAGAGAAGACCTTCACGCCGACCTCGCTGGCCGCGCTCGAAGCCCGACAGGGCCTGACGCCGGCTGAGCCGCTCAACCCGTACGCGCAGACCTGGCTGGACGAACCCGATCTGGTCGATCGCGCCGGGGCGATGGGCCGTCTCTCCTGGGACTTGAACGCCCAGCACGGCCTGCCGCTGGACCGCGCCGACGCCTATCAAACCTGCCTCTACGACCTGCTGGACCGGCAGGGTCTCCAGACGCCGGAAGCGGGCAAGGCCAGTGCGATCAAACAGGCGCTGACCGATCACCTCCAGCGCCTCGAACCCGGCAAACCCGCGTCCCTGCTCGAAGACGCGAAGCAATGGATTCGCGAGCGCACCGGCCTGTTCGAGCCGCCGATCTACGGCCGGACCTTCCGGGAGCAAAAACCCTTGCGGACACTGGCCGGGGCGGCCGCCTACTACGGCGCCGATTATCTCAACGGTCTGGGCCTCTCGATCCCGGACATCGTCGCCAACCAGACCAGCGGCTACGAGAGCCTCAGCGCGATCGTCGCCGCCGCCACGGGCTTCGAGCCGACGCCGCGCGACATCAAGGCCGGCGAGCAGGTCGAATTCTTCGCCGGACTCGAAACCGCCGGGACCGTCTCCAAGACGCTCGTCTCGCGCATCGCCGCCCGCGTCGCGCTCAAACAGGTATTGGCCGCCGGTGTGACGTTCGCCGGCCGCGAACTCAGTGACCAAGTCGCGCAGAAGATCATCAACGGCGATCCCATCGACGGCAACCAGATATGGCAGGAGGGCGGCGTCGGCGTTCTGTTTGGCATCGGCGAAGTGGCGATCAGCGCCGGCGCGCAGAAACTCGTCGGCTGGACGCCGGCGAAACTGGCCGATGAATACGTGCGCCGCATCCCCCAACTCAAGACCGTCCCCCGTGCCGACCTGGAAAAGACCGCGCAGGCCGCCCTGGACAGCTATCAGGTAAGCGGCGGCTGGATGACGATGGATCAGTGGCACGGCAAGTGGGACGGGCACTTGCAGAAATTCTCCGATGAGCTGCGTACGCTCGGCACGGCGGCGCGGCCGGAGATCGGCGGCGCGGGCCGTCCGGCCCTGCCCGGCGCCCAGTCCCGCGCACCGCGTCAGACGCAGAGGCCCAGCGCCGCACAAGGTCCACTCACGACGCCCAGCGCCGCGCCGGTCCTACCACCGGCGCCGAAGGCGCAAGTCACCGCCGAGGGCTTGGCTTGGATCGGCGCGCTACGGGGCAAGGCAGCGCGCGGCGAACCCCTGACGGCGCCCGAGCGCAACTTCCTCGCGAGTATCGGGATCGATCTGACCAACCCGATAGAGATGGAGGTGCCCGGTGAAGAAGTCCCCGCCATCACAACCCCACCCGAAGAGCCTGCTGTCGCAGCACCCGGAGAAACTCCCGCCGCCGTGGAGCCAACGGCACAGGCGGCCCCGGCGGCCGAGGCCCAGCCGGGCGCAGTGACGCGCGAGCCGTGGCAGATGACGCGGGAAGAAAGAGAAGCAATTCTACATGGTTCTGATTTGAATGCCAGAAAGCCTGTGCTTCAAGCGCTATTCCCTGACATTGTAAACAGAGAATCACCCGATCCGGAAGGCGGCGACTTCTCTGTGTCTCTTTGGGGCGAAGTGAATGAACCGCAGAGGTATGGAGAAGGCAGAGTGCCTTTTCCGTGGGTTGCAGAGGCAGAACGAAGTATGATTCAGCGGGCTGTCGAGGAAGGCAAGCCCGTCCCCCGTCGCGTCCTCGAAGAGTACAAGTCTGAGCCCTGGGCTGACGAAGCGTTAGCGAAGCTGGAGGCCCAGCCGGGCGCAGTAGGTCAAACCTCAGAACAAATACAGGCACGCCTTGACGCCATCGAAGACGACTGGATCAGTAGGTATGGAGAGAAAGCAGCCTTCGACGCCGAAGCTCAAATCAATGGCACATCTCCGATTCCAGCAACGGAACAGCGCGAGTATGATAGACTTCGAAGGTTGCGAGACTTGGCGGATAAACCGCAAAGAGATCGTGCTCGTTCTATCGTGTTCGGAACATTCGCGGAGAACGAAGTCCCGGATGAAATTGCTACCGATGCGGCCAAACGATTCTTTGGCATCGACAGAGAGGACTGGCCGGGATCGGAAGGAATCTCATCGTATTTTATGGCGACGCACGGACAACGGGTGTTTGACGATCCGGCTGGAACGGCCAAAGCACTGGCACAATATCTCTTACAGCACGAAGAAGCGGCCAAAGGGCGTGATGCCGATGGGCTGCTGGGACCACAATCCGCTCTTACCGAGCAGGGCAAGAAGGCACTCCTGCAAGGGTATGCCGATAAGGCCAAGCGCATCGTTGAAACTATCGTGAGTCGGACACGAGCTCTCCGCGTAGAAAGCCAACCGTCCCCGTCCGGGTCCGAGGCCCAGACCCAGACAGAAAAGCAGCCTCCCGCGACCGCACGGGCGGGGACGGTAGCAAAAGCCACCGCCGAGAAAGCCACTATACGCCCCTCAGAGCCACCGTCCCCCCAGACCACCCCAGAGTCCGGACAGGCAGGGGAGCCCCCGGCAGGCATAGCCACGGCTACGGGAGAGGCGGTCGTAGCGGAGCAATCACCCGAAGCCAAGCGGGCCGCCGAAATCTCCCGGCAGCGGGGTTTGGTTGACGTTAGCTACGTCCGACGCGGATTGCAGAGAATCATGGGCTTTGTCGAGCCGACCCTGCCGGTGATTTCCAAGTATGGGCGTGGTCTCAATGCCGAGGTGCTCAAGGCCATTCACAGCGCCGAAGCGGAGACCCTGAGTTTTGACGATCATCAACTTGAGGCCATCGACCAGACCGTGACCGAGCTCGAAAAGATGATCCGGCAATATCCGCGCGAGATCCAGGAAGCGATCATGCTCACGCGCGGGCACGGGTTGGAGGGAGAGGCCCTCGCTCTACAAAAGCAGGCATTCGCCAAATTGCCCGCCGAGTTGAAAGACTCGAAGTTGCGCCGCGCGATTGACGAGATCGCCGACTTCAATGACGCCTATCTGCGAGCCGTCCTGGACGAAGACGCCGGCGATGTCGGCTGGGTGCCCGATTATTTCTATGGGATTTACAAAGGAGGGCGGAAACTCAGCGCCTTCGTCAAGCATTGGCAAACCACGGTTCGCTACACGAAGCACAAGGTTTTCCGGACCTATGCCGAAGCCAAGGCGTTCGGCTTGGAGGCGCGCACGGTCAATCCGGTAGACAATCTGCGCAAGGAGTTCCAAGCCATCGCTCGGCACGTCGCGATGAAACGGCTGCGCAATCATCTGATGGAACAGGGTGAAGGACTGTATATCGCAAAGGCCGACCAGGCTCCCGGCGATTGGGACTTCATCGGCGATCCGATGCGGCCAGAGCCGGCCTTCGCCGATGTCCGGGTCGAACCGACCTTGGCCCGCCTCATCAACAGCCTGATCTCCACGAACAAGATCACGCAGAACAAGGTGCTCGATACGTTTCGTAAGATCAACAACGGCCTGCGGAGCCTGAAATTCATCGGCAGCGCCTTTCATGCCATTCAGATCACGAAACAGTCCGTTGCCGACACCGGGTATCTGGGTTTCTACAAAAGGACGTCCGCCACGGGATTCAAGAACCTCTTCACGGATATGCGCAACGATCCGGCCTTGCGCGAAATCTACCAGGACTACGTCCTGCACGGCGGCGGTCATAGGTATTCGCTGGATTCACAGGCCCAGCAGGCGCTCAAGGAATTGCTCTATCAACTCGACAAAGGTTCACAGGTGGCGCTGAAAGCACTGACTACGCCCGCGAAGATACCCGTTGGGTTCGTGAACTGGATGTTCGAGCAGTACATTCCCGGCGTCAAATTCGCCAAGTACATGGACGCCGTCGGCGAGCAGGAGGCCAAACTGGGCCGGCAACTCACGTCCGCAGAGAAGATCGAGATCGTTAAGGAACAGCAGAACTTCTACGGCATGATGAACGAACGCCTGTTTGGTCGCAGCGGGACGGTGACGACGGCGCTGCGCTTCGTCTTCATGGCCCCCGGCTATGCCGAAGGCAACTATCGCACCATCGCGAAGGCCGGTCTGCAGTGGGGCGTCGGTCCCGAGGGCTATCGCGCCTCGCGCTCGCGGGCGAACATTATCAACTCGTGGATTGTGACTACGGTCTGTGCTACCGTCGGCACCCTCATTATGACTCACAAGTGGCCGAAGAAGCCCGAATCGCTGGAAGAGGTGCGCGACCTGCTGAAGATCGACACCGGGCGCGATGACGAACATGGCGACCGGATTATGATTGATCTGGCCTCCTACGATAAAGATTACTGGAACGTCATTTTCAACACGATGACCGGACGCCCGGACAAGGCCGTCTCCGAGAGCATCAAGCGCATCGGCGGCATGAAGGCCACAACGTTTGAGATGCTCCATGACGTGATGTCCCTGATGATGGGCAAGGCCCTCTACGACTGGAAGGGTGACGTCGTCTATCACCCGACCGACCCCTTTATGGAGAAGATGACGGAGACCGTGCTTTATGAGATTCGTCGGCTCGAACCGATCTCGGTCAGCGTGTTCCGACAGTCCGAGGGCAAGGATGTCGATACGGCGGTCGCAGTCATGGAGGCGCTCATCGGCTTGCGGCCGACGTATGGCGAGGCTACATTGGCCCAGCGGCAGGCCCTACGCGACTGCTGGGACTTGCGTGAGAAGCGCGAAGAACTCTCATGGAGGTTAGCGGGCTATCAAGATCCGTGGAGCGCTGTGGACTACTACAACAAACAGGTCGTCTCCTTGCTCAACCACAAGTTCGTGCCCGAAGAGATGCGCCAAGAATGGCTGGATAAACTGCTGATCGACCCGAAAAAAGTCGTGAATTGGAAGCGGTTTCCGGCGCACGCCATGACGGATGAGCAATTGCGCTTGGCCCTGCGCGAACACACCTACAAAAGCGCTTACCGACGTAGCGATGGCAAAGTCTATCCTGCCGGGCACGCCAAACAGGGATACGAAGATCAGGTCGCGAGCCTGCGTGCGGAATTGAAAAAACGCGGCCGCTGATAAAGGAGTACACCATGATCCGGATACGTTGGTTCTTCATCACCCTGATCCTCCTGGCGGCGTCCTGCGCCAGCGCCCAAGTGACCGAAGGCTACATGTGGGAGCAAAAGACCTGCGATGGTTCGGTCAAGAGTTTCACGTTCAGCTTCAAAATCCGGGCCGCGACGGAGGTCGTCGTGTACGCCATGGACACGACGACGACACCTTACACCAGCGCGACGCTCACGAGCGGCACGGACTATACGCTCAGCGTCTACAACGGCCGGTATCCCGCGACCGGCGGCACGATCACGACGACCCTCGCTTATCCGAGCACGACCTACCTCATTATCACCACGGATATCGCCTTGACGCAGTCCGGACAACTGGCCACGGGCGCCTGGGATCCGCTGACGGTCCAATATATGATCGACAAGAGTCGCGCCATCGACAATGAGCAAGACCGGCGCTTGGCCCAGACGCTGCACAATCCGTCGACCATCAATCCGAATGTCACCACGGAACTGCCCGGCCTCGGCAGCGCCGGTTATGTCTACCGCGCTGCCAACGGCGTGCCGTCCCTTAAAAGCGGCCTCACTCCGGACGCCAACCTCGAAAGACTCGCCACGAACGAGAACATCCAGGACTTCGCCGACTTCGAGCCGAACGATGCCGGCGCTTCCTACCCGGACTATCCGGCAGTGGCGTGGCTTTGGTTCGACTATACGAAATCGTGGGGCAAGAAGCTCATCAGCGATCTCGGCAGCACCTTGCTGGGCGTGCCCACCGTCCTGGACGGACAGCGGGCCCTCGATCTCGAACCCGGCGTGGACGTGCAAGCCTACGACCCGAACCTACAGGCCATCGCGGCGCTGAATACGACCGCGCACGGCCGGGGCCTGCTCGATGACGCCAACGCGGCCGAATCCCGCGCTTCAATCGACGCCCAGCGCAAGCTCGTCTTCGACGTGAACGAGTACGGGGCGGAAGGGGATGGCGTCACGGGCGACAGTGCGGCGATCAACGCTGCCTTGGCGGCTGGATCTGGCGCAACGGTTGTTTTTGCGGCGGGCACCTACCTGCTGGACTCCGCGATCTCCGTCCCCGACGACGTGACTGTGGAATTCCTGCCGGGGGCGATGATCGACTTGGATGACTACAACTTCGACGCGGACAATGTGATCGCAGGTCGTTATCAGATATTCGACTACACGGGTACGGGAGTGGCTCGACTGGGGACGGGATCGGATTATGATTTCAATTTCCATTACCCTGATCCGGCTTACCCACAATGGTGGGGGGCATTTGGTGATGACGACGTAGATGACGCGGACGCCATCCAAAACTGCCTCAACTCTCTCGGCCTTAGTCTGGCAGCCGGGAATACGATGAGCGGGCGGGTGGACTTCGGTCCGGGCCGGTTTCTCATTGACCATACCATTCGCATCAACTGGTTCACCACGGACGGCACGGCCGGAGATGATTTCAGTTTGGGCGGCTTGGACAATCTCTCTTTTGGCGGTTCACCGGCCCGTTGGGGGGCCGTGAATCTGGTGATTCAGGGCAGCGGGGCACGCTATGTCGCGGGCTATGGCGAGGACGCCGCCGGGGGCACGGAGTTTGAGTGGAATACGACCGACGAAGGGCCGGTCTTCTGGGTAGTCAATGGCCGCGGTGTGCAGTTCCGCGATCTGGCGATCAACGGTGACAGCCTCACGGCCGATACGGGAATCTGGCTGACGGGCACCACTAGCGGAACGCGGCTCGACAATCTGCAAATCGCAGAGTGCAAAATCGGTGTGCGGCAGGGCTGTAATGTCCATTGGTCTTTCGATCCGGTGACATTCAGCAATTACGAGACGGCCGGCGTCCAAGCTCAGGGGGGCATGAGCGTGGATATGACCTACGGCACGATGGTAATGATGTACAATTGCACCGCCGGTTGGTCCAACGAGTCGAATCAGAGTATACATACAGTGCTGCAACTGTTGGCCGTGAACGGACCCGACACCGACGACAGTTATGGTATCTATCTGGCCAATGGCAAAATGGACGTGGGGGAACTCTACGTTTCCGAGGTGGAGTACGGATTACGCGCTCTCGGCGGGTCGTTTACTTTGTCGGGACGCGGTCATTGTGAGGATTTTGCCCCGACGGCCGACGACGCCCATACGATCAAAGCCAACGGCGTAGGCGTGTTGATCGTCAACGGTCTCGACTGTCCCAATGACGTGACGATCACGGACAGCGGCGGCTACAATTGCTATGCCTATCTCAACGGGCTGGGGATTGCGGGCGATCTGACTATTGGAGGAGCGGGGTCGGGCAGCTATCGCCATTCCGTCTCCGTTGATAACTGCAAAGTCACCGGTACGCTCGATCTGTCTACCAATTCTGCCCGACTGGACTACAGTCAGAGGACATGCAATTTCACGGGAGAGTTGGCCTCACCCGTGACGGGGTGGGCCTCGTGCGATAGTTTCAGTCAGGTCGGCTGCCAGTATTCCAGCAGCTTGACTGACACGGCCCTCGCTTCCGATGTGCACGCGGGCAAGTCGTTATATGCGGCGGCGGGACTGACCGTGGCCAACGGTCCCACCTCCGCCGGCTATGTGGACTTCTACGACAACGGCAACAACTACATGCGGCAGCAGGCAGCGGCCAGCATAGGGTCTAACTTTACCGTGACCTGGCCCGACGCCGTTCCCGGCTCTACGAGCTATCTGCAAATGAGCACGGCGGGAGTGCTTGACTACAACACGCCTTCCGGCGCAGGCGATATGGAGAAAGCCACCTATGACACCGATGCCAGCGGTTACGCGGACGGCAATGACGCCGTGCCCTATGGCGCAGGATGGGCTGACTCGAACGATGCAGCACCGATGGCCGCCGTCTACGCGGCGATCCTTGCAGCCGGGGGGCATGACGCCGTGACGATCTCTGAGGAACTGAACTTTCTCCTGCTGCTGACCGGGCAGGCATTGGATTTCAACGATGTCGCTGCCAACTACGTTCTGGCCGGTCCCACGACAGGAGCGGCAGCAAAGCCAACTCTGCGCGCACTTGTGGCAGGGGATATCCCAGACATCTCAGGAACATACCAAACAGTCCTGACCAACTCGGCGGGACTCGCGGGAGCCCTCTCGGATGAAACCGGGTCCGGGGCGGCAGTCTTCGCAGACACCCCCACACTGGTAACGCCCATCCTCGGAACGCCAACATCCGGTACGCTGACGAACTGCGACGGTACAGCAGCCAGCTTGACGGCAGGTACAGCAACCGTTGCCACGACAGTCACCATCACCGACAATGAAGACACGGCAGAAAACAACCCTCTCGTATTTGTCGCCGGGGGGGATTTGGACGGCGGAGATTTGGGTCTTGAATCGGATGGCACTACCTACTACACCCCGTCCACCGGTGTTATCACGGCCACGGGGTTCGCCGGGGCTTTGACGGGCAACGTGACCGGGGATGTCTCGGGTTCGTCGGGTTCCTGCACGGGCAATGCGGCCACGGCCACGACCGCCAGCAACCTGGCCGAAGACGGCGTCGATGCCATCACTGAAATTGCCGCCGCCCTCAAAAGCGGCTCCGACACGACGCTGGTCACGGGTACGGCAGGCTCAACCGGCAACCTCGCGGAATGGGACGGTAACGGAGACGCTGTCGATTCCTCCCTTGCCACGGCGGACGTGGTTACAGGGGCCAGCAGCGACACCTTCACCAACAAGACCCTCGACGCCGACGGCTCCGGCAACAGCCTCACCAACATTGACGAGGACAACTGCAAGGACGGCTCCGACCTCGTCACTATAGGTGTAGGAGTCGTCATCGACGGAGGTGGAGAAGCCATCAGTACGGGTCTGTATTGCTGGATACAATTCCCCTATAACTGCACGATCAAAAGCGTTACCCTTTTGGGAGACCAAGCCGGAGCCATCGTAGTAGACATCTGGAAGTGCTCCTACGCTGACTTCGATCAGTCCACCCACCCGGTAGATGGTGATTCGATCACGTCCGCTTCGCCGCCCACCATCTCGGCATCCGGGGTCAAAGCGGAGGATTCGACGCTCACCAGTTGGACCACGGCAATTACGGCCGGAGACATCTTGGCTTTCAATGTGGATTCCTGTACAACTATCGAACGATGCACACTGACGATTGTGGTGGAGAAGTGATATGAAAAACAGAACCATGCTTGTATTGCTCTTCTCAGCAATCTTCTGTGCACCGGTGTTGGGTCAGCTTTCCGATACGACCGAGCCCGCGTACTACAAGATCATCACCGCAGCGGACGCGGACATTCCCGGCAACATCGCCCACGCATTGATTTACGTGCCGTTCGACGATGCGGATTTTCACACCCTTTCAGCGCGAGAGGCGTCTCTGCACGTCACCGTGGACGGAGAAACGACGGTGCTGCCACGCTATATCAACGCGTGGACGGACGATGGCGATTCGGTGGTAGGCGGTCTCTACTTCACTTCGCCGTTGACGGATGGGCAAGATAACAAGTTTCGCATCTGGTACGATGCAAACGCCGACAACGACGGCAGCCAGGATGGAGCGGGCATCTGTTCAGCCATCGGGGCAGAGGTTTTCATTCCGTGCAACGAAGGGACCGGAGGGACAGTGGCCGATATCAGCGGTAACGGTCACAACGGCACACTGGAGGGAGACGCCACATGGAATGCATCCGGCAAATTGGGACCATGCCTGCAACTCGACGGGACCGATGATTACGTGGATTGCGGGTCTTTTGATTCTCATAGTTGGTCTGCGTACACCTTATGGTCCTGGGTGAATTACGATTCGTCCGGAACAGACGAGCACAGCGTCATCAGTAATTTCGATAATAGCAATACCCACGGCAGTTTTATCATGCGACTGGAACCTTCGAATGATACGATAGAGTCGTATGCGATCATCGTATCCGATACGCAGGTAGGGGCGCAGTTCGCGACAGCGATCACGGCGAATCAATGGCAATCTGTCGGGGTCACATTCGATTCTTCCCTGGGGATGCACGCGTATCCAGACGGAACGAAAAGCGCCACGTCCGTATCTATCGGGGCCGCTCTGGATGCCGATTATTCCAGCAGCGACAACCATCTCTTGCTGGGAAGCTCACCACACGCCGTCACGGATGATCTGACCGGTTATCTGGGTTGCTCCATAGTCTTTACGCGATGTCTCGATGACATCGAAATGCTGTGGCTGGCCAACAATCAAGATTCGGCTACGGGCCTGTTCTCGTGGGGCAGCGAAACAGCAGCGGATTGGGGTGCGGGACCGGCGACACCCGCCCTGCCGCCACCGATCATCTGGTTCAGTGAGACTCTACAGGACTACAACGATCTGAGTGCGTGGTACGATGGCGAGTTGGCCCCGCGCGTGCATGCGCAGATTCAAGCCGAGAACCGGCAGATGATCGACAGCTTTCTCTCGGCACTGCAACTGTCGCTCTGCCGGAACGAGATCAACATGAGCGTGACCGACAGGCAATGGGCCTGGATGCGGGCAAACAAACTCAAGAACCACGGATTATCGGATTAGGAGAGTGAAGCGATGTTTGATATTCTCGCTGCGGTGAACTGGGAAGACTTGGTCCTGATGGGGACGGCCGTGGGTGTCTTTGGCGGCGGCAAGGTCGCTTACAACGCGATCAAAGGCAAACCCCCTCATGCATCGAGAGAGGTCTGTCCTCTACACGAATCGACCATGCAACTGATGAGCGAACGTAAGGAGATGGCCGATCAGGACCGCGCCGAGATCAAGGCCAGCATCAAAGAGGTCAAGGACAACATGCGTGCGGACTTCGACATCATCTTCCGCAAGCTCGATATCCTCCATGCCAGCGTGAAGAACGGGCAAAAACCATGACGCCCTCGCTCAAATCCCTCCTAGCCCAATTGGAGGAATGGTGGAAACACGGAAGCCATAACCTGCAACGGCTGCGCGAACTCAAGGAGCAGGTGGTCCTCCACTGTGGACTTGAACCCGCCGAAATAGATCGTCTGCCGAACGACCAAATGGATGCGTTCGGTCTCTATCTTGCCCTGTTGGACCATTTGAAAGACGCGCTGGACGAAGAAATCGTCAAGACGTGCTGACGTGACGTAATGTCACCAATGCCCTACACTTGCGCCGATGGGACACTTGGCGTATTTGACCGCAACACGCCTATTTGTCTGATGTCTACGGGATTTCTCTTGCAATCAGCGTGCGTGATGCGCACACTGCGAAGCATGAACGTAAGGCGAGTAGACAACATGAATCATATTGCACCCACCCCAAGCAAGCAGCGCGCCCTTCCCTGTCTACTCGCCGTAGCATCTGGGCGTCGCTACCATCGGGGGGCCACGCGCCCCCCGAATTGCCAATATCTCCCGTCCTTGGTATCTCAATTACCCTCCGACCCGGGCCGGGTTTTTCAGATTGCAACCGCGCCGACGCCAACCAAGGAAGGTCCATCCAGCAGTGTTGCACACGGCAAGGAAACCATCGGCGCGGCGTCATCATCTTTCTCTGGGGGGCGATTGACCACCGCCCCCACTCCTTTCTGGCTTTTCATCACCTTTTCCTCCGAAGGCAGGATCAGGCCCAGAACCAGTCCTGCCTTTTGGGAACAGACGGCTGGGGAGATCAGCCGAGATTTCAGTCCGGGCCACTACGACGGGCGGCAGGGAGGCTGCCCGCCGAATGGCCTACATCGCTCTTTGACAACTATCACCCCGGCCAGCAAGGACGCCGCACGGATGCGCGGACGCGCGGCCGGGTTTTGCCAGAGCAGGTGCATGACGTGTTCATTCATTCACGCCAAGGCTGTTCGAGTCGGCCATCTGGCATTGGGTGTGCGGGCGGATACGAACGCTCGGTAGCGACTGTCCTATGCCCGCACGTCCTTATCAACCCCCTTGGAGAAAGCAGAGGTGAGAGATCATGACAACAAAAGTACCGACCCCAGAACTATGGAACGATGACCAATCAGCGAAATGCACATGCTGTGGCGTCTGGTCGCATTCCGGCTACTGGTACGACGATCAGTTTTTGTGTCCACGCTGCATTGACGACGGTGACGCATTGGCGCTGGTAGCCTACCGACTGGCCTTCCCCGAGCGCCGAGATGAGGTCCAGGAGATCGAGGATAAGCTCACCACGAATGCGCTGCGCGCCGTGAACGCGGCCCTGCGCCAACCGCCCCGCGCCACGCCTGCGCAGGTTGCCGCCGTGGCCAGTCCGTTTTGAGGTGACGTATGAGCGACAAGCACTTTATTCGCGCAGACAGCGTCCCGGCCGGCCGGATCGAGCTTGCCGCCATCGCCTCCGAATCCATGTGGCGGACGCACGGCGAAGCGACCGTCAAGGCATTGGCGCAACTGATTCCCGACGCCGACCGCATCACGCTGATTCAGTCGGCATATCGCTGTGGCGTCTCGAATACGGTCATCGCCCAGTTGACCGGCGAGTTGCAGTTCGGGGAAAAGCTACCCGGACAGAAACGGAGGCCGACGTGAGCCGGAAAGACTGCGTCTGCCCGATCCATCACCTGCCGCTCACGTGGTCCGTGACGCGCTACGGCCTGCGCGGCGACTGTCCGCTGCCCAGATGCACCGTGGTCTGGTGGGCTGATGCCCATACCACACCGGCCGACGCCGAGACACGGGCGCTGCGCCAACAGGCCCATGCGCTCATTGATCCGCTCTGGAAGGGCCAGCACGTTAAGCGGGGCCGCCTCTATCGAACCTTCAAAAAGCAGTTCCATACCGGGCATATCGGCGAGTCGGATGCCACGACCTGCCGCCGGATCATCGCGTGGGCGCTACGCTTTCGTCGCGAGCACGGCCTGCCTGTGCCCCCGACCCAAGAAGAGGCGGTAGCAAAATGACCAGTCCAAGCTAAATAGGAGCACGACGTATGAGCCTGACACTTGACGAAGCCTTTGCCCTGATCGAAGCGGCGCCGCAAGGAGACGCACCCTCGCGCTTGAATCCTTCCCTAACGTTATCACAGGGCCGACAGATAATTCTGAATGCCCTCCAAGAGCAGCGGCGGCAGGGAAGAATGACCGTCGATGGAATCATGGAGAAACGAGTCTACCAGATCGCGCGCAATCAGCGACGACCGAGGTACAAACGATGACCCTGACCGTCTCAACCGACCTGCCGCGTGTGACCGACATCCTCAAGGAGAACCGAACCATGAATGAACTTACGACTGCCACCAAACCCGTCATCGTGGAACGTCCGTCGTCGGCCAACCTCCACGCCAAGTGCGTCGCGGCGGCGCATGGCGCGGAGGATCGCTTCATCATCAACTGGGAGGGCAATGCCGCCAACGTCGGATCGGCCCTACACGTGGCGGCCAAGGCCATCATCGAGAACCAGGAGATTCCCTACGATGAGATCCAGCGCAGATACGCTCTGACAAAATCGGAGGGTCGAGACCTGGGTATTCTGATCGCGTGCGTGCGCAAGTACGCGGACGAGCAGTTGCACGGCGGGGGCTGGGCCAAAACGCTCGTCACGGAACAGCGGCTCGAAGGGACCTACGAGACCGACCAAGCCATCTACGATTTGGGTGGCACGATGGATGTAGGGGGATTCAGCGCCGACGGTACGATTTGGGGTACGGTCGATTGGAAGACGAGCCGCTTGGAAAATGCCGACTACGCGCCCCAGCAGATGATCTACCTCTGGCTCGCGAAACGCTGGATCATGGCGAACTTGCCGCCAAAGAAGTGGCCCCCCTATTATCAGTACCATATCGTCTTTGTCCGGGACTGGACGGAAGAGGTCTCCGAGGCATACACGGCCGAGCAGATTGACGGTTGGCTCGCGTCCTTCATCGACCGGATTGCAGGGTGGAACGGACGTGAATATCATCCGGGAGGACACTGTATTTATTGTCCCCGTCAGGCCGACTGCCCAGCCGTTCACGCGATGGTCAAGGCGATGGCGATAGCGGTGAGCAATGAACAATTCCAGGAGACCGCCGAGAAAGCCACCGACGATGAACTCGTGGGTTTCTACGTCCAGGCGAACGCCGTCGTGAAGATGCTGGAAATGCACAAGGAATTGCTCAAGGCTCTGGTCGTCGGTCGGGGCGGCGAGATCGCGACGCCCGAAGGCGTGCTGGCAACGAGTTATCGACCGCTGTGGAACATAGACGCGCTGAAGGCATGGCCTTTGTGCGAGACGATTCTGACGGAAGAGGAATTGGCGGCCGCGACGCGCCTCAGCAAGACGGCATTGCTGGACGGCGTCGGCAAGCATTACCCGCGCGGCCAGAAGGGTACGGCCAAAGAGAAGTTCTGGGAGAGCCTGGAAGACGCCGATGCCGTGGAACGCAAGGACAGTTTGATCTTGAGCCTCGAGAAGGCCAGGACCGTTGAAACCAATCTCGAAGAATAAAGGAGAACTGCAATGAAGAGGTATGGACTACGAATCGGAGAAACAGGCGTAGAATTCTCAACCAAAGACGATCGGGACAAAGCCCTGCTGTGTTTCACCAAGGGCGGCACAGTCAAGGTCAACCCGAGGGCGGGCGTCCGGTATCAGGAGGACGGCGACCCGTGTTTCGGCACGTACGAGCGCGAGAGCAACGAGGTGCTCGTCAACTGCGCAATCTGCGAAGGGACCTTCTCCAGCGATGGCTGCTCGCAGCGGACGTACCCCTACAAGGCCTCGTACGACCGAAATTACAGCGACCGGACCGGCCACATCTGCGATGGCTGCTTCGCCAAACAGGTCAAGGATAAGGAACTCCATGAGGCCAAGGAGAAACTCGAAGCCGCCGGTCAGGCGTAGCCCCCGAACCCCATGAACCAGAGTGAAACCGGGGATGTAGCGTGACATTGCATGAACCAGCTCGTAAAGGACGAGAGACGCCGAGATGCAATGCTCCCGCGGTAGGCGGCGGGACATCCCCCTTAACCAAAGGAGAACCGAACCATGAACGGCACAGAGACACTGAGCACGCTACAGCGCCACGATGAGGCGGCGGCATTGGCCCCGTCCAGTGGCGGCGGGATCGAGATTGCCGCGAGTCGGGCGGCACAGGAAGTCCAAGCGGCAATGGTCGTCGCGAAGAAGTTCCCTCGGGATGAGCGGATTGCGCAGGCCCGCATCGAGAAAGCCTGCACGCGCCCGACGCTTGCGGCCATCAGCCAGTATCACTATCCGCGTGGCGGCCAGGAGATCAGCGGCATTTCGATCCGTCTGGCTGAAGTCATGGCCCAGGCGTGGGGCAACCTCGATACGGGCGTGGTGGAACTGGAACAGCGCGACGATGAAAGCCTGATGATGGCCTACTGTTGGGACCTGGAAACGAACACGCGGTCCACCAAGATGTTCACCGTCCCGCACTACCGCGAGAAGAAGGGCCGCAACGGCATGGAGAAGATCGCGTTGGAAGGCACACGCGATGTCTATGAAATGACGGCCAATATGGGCGCGCGACGGTTGCGGGCGTGCATTCTTTCGATCATCCCGCGCGACGTGCAGGACACGGCGGTGGAGATCTGCAATCAGACCTTGGCCGCCGACTTCACCGAAGAGAAGAAACTGCGGATGATCGCGGCCTATGAAAGCGATTTCAGCGTCACGCAAGAGCAACTGGAAACCTTCATCGGCAAGCGGGCCGACAAATTCGACGGAGGTACGTACGTGCGCTTGCGGCGTGTCTACAGCACGCTCAAGGATGGATTCGCCGCCGTCCAGGATTTCTTCCCTCCCCCGGCGCAGACCAGCGGCAAGGAACGCAGCAAATTTGGCTTCAAGAAAGGCAAGAAGGATAAGATCGAACCGGCCAAGGAAGGCGGCGAGTCGGCGCCGGGAATGACAGAGGAGCAAGACCCGCTGTGGCGCTGTTGCGATTGCGGCCATCAATTCCGACTCAGCGAAGCGCAGACCAAGAAGGCTGGCAAAGAGACGCTGGTGATCTGCCCGAATCAAGACCCGCAATGCGAGAGCGTACAGACCGAGCCGCTCCCTGCCGATGAAACTCCGGCCCAGTTCGCCTGTCAGCGCTGCGGTGAAGTCTATGAGGCGATGCCGCAGGATGGCAAGTGTCACTGTCTCGGAATTGTCGCGGCGGTTCCTGGTGAGCCGTCGTGATCGGTTCTCCTTTACGTGAGCAGGCCCGTCTCTCGGGGCGGGCCTCTCTTAGAACAATACAGCAGGAACGGCAAGGACGCGCCGGATGGAAGCAGGCAAACATAAAGCGAAAGGAGGCCCTGACGAAAAACCAAAATCAGATATTGCCAGTTGAATTAGCACGAACAAAAGGGCACGGAGGCCCGCCTGCTGTTTCCAATACCATCCGTTTGAGAAAGGAATGACCATGAGGAAGAAGAGCAAAGCCGCCCGTCGCTGGACTATCGCTGAGGATCAGGCCCTGGCCGCCGCCTACAACGGCAGGAACGAATTGTGTTATGAATTCATTAGGCGCAAGGCCCTGGAACGGCGCACGTTCGATGCTTGCAAGAAGAGAGCGTCGCGGCTGGGCCTGCGCCGTAGGTAGACGGACCACGTTCCCGGCGTCGGGACGAAGATAGAAGCACTTGAGAAAGGAGTCACCATCATGGACGAACAGCACCCCACGACCGCAGCACCGCCGCAAGACACCGACGTTCCGACCTGTGCGCCGCCGCCGGAGCAAACAGACCCTGTAATTCAGATCGCTCAAATCTGTCATGAAGCCAATCGCGCCTACTGTCTAACGCTCGGAGATTCCAGTCAAGTTGCATGGGAAGACGCGCCGGAATGGCAGAAACAATCGGCCATGAACGGCGTGAGACTTCACCTGTTCAATCCCGACCTGCCCCCGAGCGCGAGTCACGAAGCCTGGATGAAAGAAAAGCTCGCGGACGGATGGCGCTACGGGGCCGTGAAGGACGCCGAGGCCAAGACCCATCCCTGTATCGTGCCCTGGCATGAATTGCCCGATGACCAGCGGCGCAAAGACGTGCTGTTCGCAGCCATCGTGGAGGCGATGAGCGCCGTGGCGCCGCAGTGTGAAGCGGAATGAACCCTGTCCGTGTAGATCAGGGAAGAAATTCAAGAAGTACTGTATGAGAAAGGAACTACCATGCAATGCAAGAAATGGACACTCATCGGACTGGCGTTCACCTGGCTGGTGCTGACGACGAATCTGGCTCAGGGAGCGGACGTCAATGAACCGGATGCCAGCGGCTTCAAGGGTATTGTCTGGCCGAACGTCGCCGACACGGTATTCGAGCTGCGTCTCGGCGGGGAGTGGGACAAGACCATCGGTCTGTTTGCCGCGCCGCGCTACGACCGGGCGCTGGCCGAAGGGGGAGACATTGCCACGGGTTTGCGGGTGTATGCCACGTACAATGCTATCGACGCGGAACTGGCGGCGCGACTGCTCAAGGCCGAAACGCCACTGCCGGACGGGGCACTCTATGCGGGTCTCTTCGGCGGCTCGAACTTCCGCGGTGACAACATGGAGGGAGGCTGGCTGGTCGGCGGGGCGCTCGAGGTAGCCAAGATTGCCGAGGGCACGAACAAGGAGCGGACGGTGCTCCTGACGAGCGAATGGCAATACCAGTGGACCAAGCCCGCCGGCGAGGAGTCTCGTAGCCTGCTGGCCACGGGCCTCAAGATACCGCTATGGTAATGCTCTCTCACCACAGGGGCCGTCGCTGCCCGCACTCGGCGGCGGCCCTCACCTTAGAAGGGAATGACGATGATCGCAGGACTCATACTCAAGATCAAGCTGGCGTGGAAAGCCTGGAAGTGGCTGTCTGAGGTCGAAAAACGCGGCGTGAACTATCTGACCGTCGCCCAGGGCAAAGACGACCGGGTCAAGCTCGAAGACTGGCTCTTCTCTCTCTCGGATGGGAAGGACATGGGGCGACTCGAACGGCTCCTGCAAGCGCACGAGATCGGCCGGCACGCCCTGCTGTACGGCCAGACTCTCATCAAGTCAAGACGCATAGGCGAGATCACCGGCGAGCCGGACCTTCAGTATCTCACGAAAGTGGAGGTCGGCAAGTTCCTTCCTATCATGGATCAGAGGGACCTGACGTGGGGGGAGCGGCGACAACGAATCGGCGTCGTTGTGCGTGACATTACCGAGGCGCTGAGCACGGGCCGGAAACCCTATCCCGGCTACGGCCGCATCGAAGGCTGACAGCAGATGAAAGTCATTGGCTCCTATGGCTGCGGATGCTCGTACGGTCCCATCGAGCGAAAGCGGCGCCTGGACTACTGTGACGTGCACGGCGACGGGATCCGGGAAGAGCATCCAGACGAATTTCCTATCCGGACGTGGTATATCGTCTACGCCAATTGCGATTGTTCTTCTGAGACATACGCCAGAATTTCGCGTCCTGGACGAGGTATGTGGGGCGGGGTTCGCTGCCGGATGTGCGGTCGGATCATGGGTCCAATCGAATGGGATTTGGTGGGCACAGTCAGAGCCCGAACGGAATATCAGGCAGAGCAGAAGTGGCACCAATCGCAAAGACCAAAGACAGGTGACGCATGAATCCATCCGAAGTTAACGACAAAGACGCGATGATCGCGACGCAGGAAGCGCAGATCGCGAACCTGGAAGCCGAAAACACCAAACTCCGCGAAGAGAACGAGACGCTCAAGGCTGCCCTCGCCGCGCCGGAACGCTACGCGGGCCTGGTCCAACGAGTCTTCGAGGAAGAGCATCAGCGGACGCTGGATAAGCTCAAGGCGATACGTACCCGGAGCGAACAACCGATAAAACTACAAGAAGTGGAAGCATTCCAGCAGTTTCTCTGCGGTGAGCCGGAACCGCACCTGGAATTGCGTATTGCGCCAACTGTTCAACCGCGGCTTTCTCAGGATCAGGCAAACAGCGTGATCTGGTATTTGCAGGAGGTCATGCACGTCCTATCCGACCGGTGGGAATACTGCGAAGCCTGTGGCGAGCTGTACGACTGTCATCGTTCGGGCTGGGTTAGCGAAGAAGACGACAAGTGCTACTGTGACAACCATGGTCCCGAAGACGCGGCCAATAGTGAAGAGAAGCAATGAACCGGATGTGTATCGACTGGACAGGCACAGAGTAGTGGAGGCTGACGATGAACGGACCGATCTACGAACCCACGGGCCGGGCGCTCGAATACAGCTATCTGGCGTTGAACCTGTACACCGGCTGCTCGCACGGATGCTCCTACTGCTACGGCCCTGGTGCGACGCGCAAGAGTCGAACGATATTCCACACGGATGTCAGGCCACGTCCCGGTGTCATCGAGGCCCTGCGCCGGCAAGCGCCGAAACTCGCGGGGACGAACAAGCGCGTCCTGTTGTGTTTCACCTGCGATCCCTACTGCGACGAAGCGGTCGATAGCGGCGTGACGCGCCAAGCCTTGACGGTCCTGCGTGACTTCGATATTCCGTTCCAGGTCTTGACCAAGGGCGGGATGCGCGCAACGACCGACTTCGACCTCTACGGCCCGTACGACGCGTTTGCCACGACGCTGACCTGCGTGGATTCGCTCTCAAGCGTCCAGCACGAACCCTACGCGCCCCTTCCGAGCGGCCGCATCCAAGCGATTAAGCGCGCCTTTGGCAGAGAGATTACGACGTGGGTTTCGCTCGAACCCGTTCTCTACCCCGACCAATCGTTAGCCCTGATCCGGTTGACGACCCCCTGGGTGAAGCTCTTCAAGCTCGGCAAGCTCAACCACGATCCGCAGCGCGAGGCTCAGATCGACTGGCGGGCCTACGGCCAGGAAGCCATCCGTCTGTGCGAGCGCTTCCGGGTCCCGTACCTCGTCAAGAAGGACTTGGCCGCGCACCTGCAAGGTCTCACCTGGACGGACACGGAAGCGAGGGTAGTGACGCGATGACCAGTTGGGACAAGTTGACATTGTGGTTGATCTTATTTTTCGCATTTTTCGCACTGTGGGCGCTCGTCTATCTTTTCATCTGTGAGCGAACCGAGCGAACCGAGGCGCGAGATGCGTCCATCAAAGCCGGCAATGTCTATGCGAAGCCTGTAGTCGGGGGATATGTTCGCGTCTGGATCGTGCAGGAGCGCATAAGGCCGGGGGTTTGGAGATGCGCCGGCCTATTGCTCGGCGGCGGCGAAGTCGTCAAGTTAGGTGCGATGCCTGTGCCGACATGGTGGCTGCTGGACAAGTGCGTGACGGACTTGACAGCGTGCTGGAGCGACAGACCAAAGGAGTCTGCATGAACTGTCCCTACCCCGACCGACCCTGCGCCGACCGCCTCTACGGCACGTGCAGCGACTACCGGAATCCGCCCGGCTGCGAGCAGGCCCCCGCCGGCGTCCCGGTGGAATCCCTGCCGCCACAGGAGTTGAGCGTGCCGAATCAAGTCAAAGTACCCCAGATTAACGACCCGCAGGAAGGGGCCTATATGGCCGTAGAATCAAAAAAGTCATCCGGAGACCCTACGGCCCGGACAGAGGGTCTACCCGCTACGCCTACGCCAGCGGGCGCAACGGACGGGACGCCTCATGGTGTGGCCCACAAAACCTGTCTCAGATGCGGCAAAGTCATCCCCGCCCATCAGGTCCACGCCTGCCCGCCGCCGGATCGGTATGGCAATCCGCGGGAATTACCGCGCGAGCAGGTAGACAAGTTGGTGGACATCTTGCAGGACGAGAACGAATCGCTGCGGATCGACCTGACCAGGACGCTGGCCGAAAAAGACCAGGCCGAGCGCCTGGTGGAGCTCCTGACGGCTCAGCTCTTGCTGGCGAATACTCGGCTTGATCCCCTTCGCCTGGCGGTCGAAGCGGCCGAAGCCTACGGCTATCGCTATCCCGTCCACAGGCCGCGCGCTACGAACGATCCACTCTACAGCATCGTCAACGTGGCCGTCGAGCTGGTCCGCGCATTGCAAAAGCACGACCCGCCCCAGCACAATGACGCCTGTTGCATCGTCAACCCGACGCCGGGACTGTTCTGAAAGGCGCCACCATGAACGATATCATGCGACAGATGATCGAAGACCTGATGCCGCCAGGCTTCGTCCGGGAGCATCGCTTTCATCCGGTGCGCCGCTGGCGTTTCGACTATGCGTGGCCGCAACACAAGGTCGCGCTGGAGATCGAAGGCGCCGCGTTCATGCGCGGCCGGCACACGCGGGGCGCCGGCTTTCGGAACGACATCGCCAAGTACAACGCCGCGACGCTGCTGGGTTGGCGGGTCTTTCGCTGCCTGCCGGAAGAGTTCCAGAGCGCCGAGGTCACACGGTTCATGCGCGAGGCGTTTCTCGCGCTTCGCCTGCCGGTAGACGAGGCGGCGGCGCGTTCACTATAGCCAACAATCATAACAGGGAAGTTAGACAACAGGAGAACAAGCATGGCAGGAAAAAGGTCATTTGTCACGGTGAAAGGGCAGGCGTCGCTCGTCAAGGCGGCCAAGCACCTGCCCAACGGGGTCGAAGTCTTCTTGAAGGACTGCCGATTCAGCAAGAAAGATGAGGACGCCCTGAACGGCATGGTCGATGCCGGTTGCAAGGTCCACGTGACCATCGAAGAGGCCGAGAAGGATCTGCCCGGTATGGAAGGCGTCGGCAAGAAGAAGAAAAAGGGCGGCGACGCCGAAGGCCAGCAGAGTTTTGCGTGAGGGCGCATGACAGGCCGGGGCGTGCGCGTGTCCGTCCCGGCCACTGTTTCCAGGAGCATGAACATGAACAAGAAACCGAAGCTCGCACGCGATTCGGTCGGCCTGAAAGTCCGAGCAAAAAGAGACCTATGGAACGGCTACCTCACGATCAAGGCGGGAACCATCCTTACGGTCAGGGAGAAATACGGCAGCCTCAGGTTAGAGGGTCCGCGCTGCAAGCACTGTGGCGTCGCTGTCTGGATCACGCGCGTGCCCGTGAATGCCGTGGAGATCGTAGCAGCGCGCCGGGAATGAAGAACCTGCATTACAACTTCGCCAAGGGCGCCAAGGTCTTCGTCATCCTGCGGACCGGGGAGCGGTTCGTCGCCCACTGGATGCCGCACGACGGGCGCAAGTTCCGCTTCTCCGATCACGATCCGATCCGGGGCAAGCGGATTCGGTCGGTGTCACTGTATAAACCGCAACGGTAGCACAGTCGAAGGAGCGACATGGCAGGGTACACCAAGCTCTTCAGCAGTATTGTGACCTCCTCGATCTGGCAGGAGGACAACGCCACGCGCATCGTCTGGATCACCATGCTCGCGACGGCCGATGCGTGGGGCGTCGTGGAAGGCGCGGTTCCTGGTCTGGCCCACATCGCCCGCGTGGAACTGGACGAATGTCAGCGAGCTTTATTCAAGCTGCAACAGCCGGACCCCTACAGCCGCACGCAGGACTTCGAGGGCCGGCGCATCGAGGTCGTGGAAGGCGGCTGGCGGATTCTCAACTACGCTTACTACCGGGAAAAGGGCCGGAGCCGAGACCGGAAAGAGTACATGCGCGAGTACATGCAAGAGCGGCGGAGACGTAAACAATGTAAACCAATGTCAACCGAAGTCAACCGTCGACAACCGAAAGCAGAAGCAGAGGCAGTATTAGATACTAACGTATCTTGTGAAAAATCAGCCTCAAAACCTGATACACCCCGCACACCAGAGGAGATTCACTTCGAGCAGGCCCGCGTGATCTACCCCGGCAAGAAGCGCGGCTTCCGCGTCGAGTTCGAGAACTTCAAGAAGCATCATCGCGACTGGCGGGAGCTACTGGATGACGAGGGTCTCAAGAACTGCGTCGAAGCCCTAATCCAACGCAAGGCATACTCCGCCGGCTTCTGGCCGATGTTCCAGACGTTCTGCAACCAGTCGCGGTACGAGGAGGCGCTGCAATGAGCCGACTGAGCAAAGCCGCGAAAGCCGCCAGCGCCGGCAAGCCGCGCCGGCTGTGCGGGTACAAGGATGACTTCGGCGATTGGGATGTGTACGTCGTGCGGCAGGACGATCCCGCGATCCGGAAGCGCCTGATGTATCCCACGCATCGCCAGTGGCCGGACGGGACGGTTGATCGCGCGGCCTGGACCGAGAGCCTGCTGCTCGATGCGCTACAGCCGGCTTTGACGACGTTCGCGCGCGCCTATGTTGGGCGCTGGTATCTCGATCTGCGTGCGGCCGAGAAAGAGCCGAAGCCCGGCAATCATCGCGCCCCGTCGTTCGTCCAAGTAACCCAGCAGTTGACGTTTCCATCGGAGCCGCCGCCCAAACGTACGGCGACGCGCGCCGAGATCGACGCGCTCGATAAACCTCTGCCCCCGGCGGAGCACGAGACACGCACTGACCCGGAGTTTTTCGCGGCCCATCCGGTCGAGGAGGATGACGAGCCGTGGGAGCGAGGATGACACTACAGTCGGTTGATCTGTTCAGCGGGATCGGTGGGTTTGCCTTGGCATGCGCGGCCAACGGGATCGAAACCGCATGCTTTGTGGAAAAAGATCAACGCTGCCGAGACTTTTTGAGCAAAACCTGGCCGGGAGTTCCGATTTATGACGATGTCAAGACCTTCGATGGAACCGAATGGGCAAATGCTTTTCTGCTTACCGGGGGAGTCCCCTGTCAACCGGCCTCCCGCGCCGGCAAGCAAAGAGGCGCGGCAGACGACCGCTGGCTCTGGCCGGAGGCTATCCGCATCCTTGGCGAAGTCCGACCCGCTTGGTGTCTTTTCGAGAATCCTCCTGGAATCGGAGACGTGGGCCTCGCCGGAATTCTTGCTGACGTGGCAGCTCAAGGCTACCAAGTGCGGGTCTTTGGTATACCAGCTTGCGCCGTCGGCGCCCCGCACCGGCGGATGCGCTACTGGATCGTCGGTAGACGGGTGGCTGACTCCACGAGTGAAGGACGACGGTTCGAGCGTGGAGAGATTCAGAGAACGGATGATAGCCAACTCCGCAAGGGCGCACCAGTACAGCGGACTGACTCAACAGGTGAAGACGACTTGGCCGACACCGAACGCGATGGCGGGTGGCTCGACCAGCCGGAGCGGCCAACGCAAGGACGAACCGCTGATGGGTGGTCTGGTGCGAGTGTGGCCAACACCGAACGTCCCGAATCGAGGGGCGGAACTGAGCAAGGCCCATCGCAAGGACTCGGGCGGGATCGACCTGCAATCGACCGTGCAGGTCTCTGGTCCGATTTCGTATGGGTGCCTGGCGCGGACGGAAAGCTTCGCCGTGCGCCTGGCGACACTGTCAGCCTGGTTGATGGGCTACACCGCAGCCTACTTGGCGGCCTGGGCAACAGCATCTGCTGGCCGGTCGCGGCGGAAATCATCAGAGCCATGCTCCAAACAGACACGGGAGCGAGGATGACACTCGATGGGAGTCTATGAGCAGCGTCTGAAACTGCCGAACATCATTGACGATCCCTACGTCGCCGGGATCGTGCTGGGCAAGCTCGGGTTGGCCGAGGTCGCGCTGCGCACGCGCGCGGCACTGCTCCACAGCGAGCAGCGCGATGCTTGGCTCTGGCGGCCAGGGGAACTACGCCGACTCTTTCTCGACGGCATGGCGGAGGCGGAGGACTTCACGTTTCTGGACGTCGCGGCGGAGCTGCAATGGATGCGGGCGGGACACGGGGTTTCATTTGACGCCATGCTTTCCCGCTTGCCGGCGGAGGATCAGCGCGAGATCCGCCTCGCGCTGCGGGCGCGGGTCCGGCCCTTCGAGCCGGGCCATATCCCTACCGCGCTGGAGCGTATGGCCCACTGGAGGTAATCGCATGGTCACTGAGCAGGTCAAAGAGGATCGCATGAGCGTCTTGTCGCAGTTGGGGATCGACCTGGAAGAGATCGGGCGGTGCATCCATGATCTGACGCTGAGCCTCGCGGTCAGCCAGGAGGCGCAGCGTCAGGTACACTTGTATGAGTTGGCTCCCGAAGCGCTGGCGTTGTGGTTCGTTGACTTCTTCGTCCGCTACGATCGCGCGGATCATTCTGCTTTGGCACATTCCAGGTAGTCGGCCGCGCACACTTTTTCCGCGGGATCGTCCAGGGGTTTGGCGCACAGCGAGTCGAAGTCACACAAAGCGCGCTCCAAAGACTTGGCTACCAGCTCGCCGACCAGG
>Ga0315542_1000082_pt1 | contig 46563 bp, 35 predicted proteins | sample SalMarSW160120MG_FD_202541 | JGI IMG/M metagenome (GOLD analysis project Ga0315542, IMG submission 202541) | Salt marsh sediment microbial communities from the Plum Island Ecosystem LTER, Massachusetts, United States - Salt Marsh Sediment SW1601-20 ...
AGGGCGAGCGCCAGCCGCTGGCCCGAGCCACCCCGGGGCACCGCCTGGCCGTGGGCCTGTACCTCGCGCACGCGGACTTTCAGGCCGGCCGGCTCCACCACCAGGCGGTCGCCCGCCGCCACGGCGCCGCTCCAGCAGGTGCCGGTGACGATGGCCCCGATCCCCGGCAGGGTGAAGACGCGATCGACCGGCAGTCGAAAGGGCCCCGTCGTCTCGCGGGGCGGGAGCCGGTCCGCCTCCCGGCGCAGGGCCTCCCGTAGCTCCGCCAGCCCCTCCCCGGTCACCGCCGAGACCGGCACCACCGGCTTGTCCTCGAGGAAGGTGCCGCGCACCAGCTCCCGCACCTCCTCGGCGGCCACCTCGGTCAGCTCCGGATCCACCAGGTCGATCTTGGTCAGCACCGCCACGCCGCTGCGCACGCCGAGGCTGTCGAGGATGTCCAGGTGCTCGACGGTCTGGGGCATGACCCCCTCGTCCGCGGCCACCACCAGGAAGGCCAGGTCCACGCCGCCCGCGCCGGCCACCATCTGGCGCACGAAGCGCTCGTGGCCCGGCATGTCCACCACCCCGAGCACCAGGTCGTCGCCGAGCGGGAACTCGGCGAAGCCCAGCTCGATGCTGATGCCTCGCTCCTGTTCCTCCTTGAGCCGGTCGGTGTTGACGCCGGTCAGGGCCGTGACGAGGGCCGTCTTGCCGTGGTCCACGTGACCCGCCGCGCCCAGGATGAAGTGCCGCACCGGCCGATCGCTCATCCCGGCACCCTCCGGATGCGGGCCCCCAGAGCGGCCAGCTTGCGCTCGATACGCTCGTAGCCGCGGTCGATGTGGTAGACGCGGTTGACGGTGGTCAGACCCTCCGCCGCCATCCCCGCCAGGATGAGGGCGGCGCTGGCCCGCAGGTCGGTCGCCATGACCGGCGCCCCCTGCAGCCGCGACACTCCGAAGACCGTGGCCCGCGCACCGTCCACGCGCACGTCGGCGCCCAGGCGGCGCAGCTCGGCCACGTGGGTGAAGCGATCGAGGTAGATGGTCTCGGTCAGGAAGCTGGTCCCCTGCGCCAGGGTCGCTGCAGCCATGACCTGGGCCTGCATGTCGGTGGGAAAGCCGGGGAAGGGACGGGTGACCACCTCCACCGGATCGAGGACCTCGGGGGCGGCCAGGCCCACCGTGCCGGGGCCCGCCTCGATCTCGCAACCCATGGACCGCAGCACGGCCAGGACGGCATCCAGGTGGGCCGGCTCGCAGGCCTCGAGCTGCACCTCGCCGCCGGTCACGGCCGCCGCGGCCAGGAAGGTCCCGGCCTCGATGCGATCGGGGATCACCCGGTGGTGCAGCGGCGCCAGCTCGGCGACGCCTTCGACCCGCAGGTGCGAGGTGCCGATCCCCGCGATGCGCGCGCCGGCCTCCTGCAGAGCCTCGGCCAGGACCGTGATCTCGGGCTCGCAGGCGCAGTTGGCCAGCTCGCTGACGCCCCGCGCGCGCACGGCCGCCATCAGCACGTTGGCGGTGGCGCCCACCGACGTCGGCTCGAAGCGGAAGCTGCCGCCGATCAGGCCCCCTGGCACCCGGGCGTGGATGTACCCCTCCTCCAGCCGGATCTCGGCGCCCAGATGCCGCAGCCCCTCCACGTGCAGGTTCACCGGGCGCGGCCCCCAGGCGCAGCCGCCGGGCAGCGAGACCCGTGCCTCGCCCTGGGCCGCGAGCAGCGGGCCCAGGACGTAGATGCTGGCCCGCATCTTCCGCACCAGGTCGTAGGGAGCCTCCCAGCCCTGCCGATCGCGGGTGTCGACGCGCAGGACGTCGTCCTCGAGCCGGCAGCGGGCGCCCAGGATCTGGAGCACTTCCATGAAGAAGCGGACGTCCCGCAGGTCGGGGACGTTCTCGATGATCGACTCGCCGCGGGCCAGCAGCGAGGCGGCCATCAGGGGCAGCACGGCGTTCTTGGCCCCGCTGATGCGCACGCTGCCGGACAGCCGCGTGGGTCCCTCGATCACCAGACGATCCATCTCACTCCCCCTGTCCGCCCGCGGGGCTCTCCGCGGCCACGTCCTTCGCCGCGGCGCGGCGAGCCGTCACCACCCGGGGCAGATCGTTGAGGTCCCGCACCACCTGCACGCCATGGCAGCCGGCGCGCCGCAAGATACCGGTCACGTCGTCGTCCTGGTCCGCCCCGATCTCGACGGCCACCAGGCCGTCCGACCGCAACCAGCGATCCAGACCGGCGGCCAGGGCCCGGTAGAAGGTCAGGCCGTCCCGGCCCCCGTCCAGGGCCTCGCGGGGATCGTGCTCCGCCACCTCCACGGGCAGGCCTGCGATGGCGTCCTGCCGCACATAGGGTGGATTGCTCACCAGCAGGTCGAAACGCGCGGCCAGGCGGGCCGGCAGGGGGGCGAACAGATCCCCCTCCAGCACGTGCACCCGCGAGGCGACGCCCAGCCGCCGGGCGTTGCGCTCGGCCAACCGCACCGCCGCGGGATTCACGTCCGTGGCCCAGACCTCCAGGGCCGGGACCTCGGCGGCCAGGGAGACGGCGATCACGCCGCTGCCGGTGCCCACCTCCAGGGCCAGCGGGGCCGCCAGCCGGCTGCCCGCGGGGGTCAGCAAGCGCACGCATTCCTCCACGAGGATCTCCGTTTCCGGCCGCGGGATGAACACGCCCGGCTCCACCCGGAAGCTGCGCGAGTAGAACTCGGTCAGGCCGATGAGGGTCTGCAGCGGAACCCCGGCGGCCCGCCGGCGCACGTAGTCCCGGTAGCGATCCAGCTCGGCGGCCGTGACGGGTCGGTCGTGCTGCAGGTAGAGATCGATGCGGGCCAGACCGAGCACGTCCCCCAGCAGCCGCTCCGCATCGAGACGTGGCGAGGCGATGCCCTTCTCCTCGAAGTAGGCGGCAGTGGCCTGGATGAGTTCCCGGACCGTTTTCAGCTTCTCGGACATGGCGCGCGGACCCGCGGGGCGGACCCGCGGCGGGTCGGGATGGCGTCCGGCGGCGCCTCAGGATGCGTCGCGACTGGCGGCCAGGGCCTGCTCGCGGCGGTGGGCCTGGAGGGCCGCGACGATCTCGTCGAGCTCGCCGCTCATGATCGCATCCAGGTTGTGGACGGTCAACCCGATGCGGTGATCGGTCACCCGGCTCTGGGGGAAGTTGTAGGTGCGGATCTTGGCGCTGCGATCGCCGCTGCCCACCTGGGCCCGCCGGTCTGCCGAGATGGCCTCCTCCTGCTCGCGGATGGCGAGCTCCAGCAGACGCGCGCGCAGCACGGCCAGCGCCTTGGCCTTGTTCTTGTGCTGCGACTTCTCGTCCTGGCACTTCACCACGAGGCCGGTCGGCAGGTGCGTCACGCGCACCGCGGAATCCGTGGTGTTGACGGACTGCCCGCCCGGTCCCTGGGAGCGAAAGACGTCGATGCGCAGGTCCTCGGGCTTGAGCTCGACGTCCACGTCCTGCGCCTCGGGCAGGACGGCCACGGTGACGGCCGAGGTGTGGATACGACCCTGGCTCTCGGTGACCGGAACCCGCTGCACCCGGTGCACGCCGCTCTCCAGGCGCAGCACCCCGAAGGCCCCCTCGCCGCGCACGGCGTAGATGACCTCCTTCAGGCCGCCGGCCGCTCCCTCCGTGGCGTCGATGAACTCGGTCCGCCAGCCCCGGCTCTCGGCGAAGCGGAGATACATGCGACAGATCTCCTCGGCGAAGAGAGCCGCCTCATCGCCGCCGGTCCCCGCCCGCACCTCCAGGATGGCGTCGCGGTCGTCGTTGGGATCGTGGGGCACCAGCGCCTCTTCCAGGGACGTGCGGGCCTCCTCCAGCTGATCCTTCAGGCCGGCCAGCTCCTCGCGCGCCAGCTCGAGCAGCTCCGGGTCCTTCTCGGTGGCCAGCAGCTCCCGATCCTCGGCCACCCGGCGCTCCAGGTCGAGGAAGCGCTCGCCGAGCCGGAGCCGCTCCTCGACACGCGCGTGCTCCCGCGCCAGCTGGCGGTATTCCTTCTGGTTCCGGAGCAGGCCGGGATCGCCGAGCCTGGCGCCCAGCTCCTCGTAGCGCTTGCGCAGGCGCGCGACGACGTCCTTCAATTCGCCTCCGCCGCGGACCCGGAGTCCGCCAGGTCAACGGCCGCCGCCGGGCCGATCTCGTCCGCAGGTTCGTAGTAGGTCCGCTCCCGGAAGCCCTCGACCTCCGGCGTCAGGACCGCCTTCAGTGCCACCAGGCCCACCGCCAGCTGGTCGTCCGCCGGCTCCCTGGTGGTGATCTTCTGGAGCATCAGGCCCGGCCAGACGAACGGCCGGAGCCAGAAGGCGTTCTTGAAGCGGCCCGAGAGCTTGATCGCCTCGTAGGCCAGGCCCCCGATCACCGGGACGAAGGCCAGCCGCTTCAGGCGGTCGGCCAGGCTGTGGGGCTCGCCCAGGAACGTGAACACCAGGATCGAGATGATCATCACAAAGAAGAGGAAGCTGGTGCCGCAGCGGGGATGCAGCGTCGTGAAGGGACGGGCACCTGCCACGTCGAGCGAGCGCCCGCCCTCGAAGGCGTGGATCGACTTGTGCTCGGCGCCGTGGTACTGGAAGACGCGCGACATGTCCGGCATCAGGGAGATGCCCCAGATGTACCCCACGAACAGCAGAACGCGGATGAGCCCGTCGACCAGGTTGAAGGTCACGTCGCCCTCGAAACCGAGCAGGTGGGTCAGGATCAGCGGCAGGTAGAAGAAGAGGCCGAGGCTCAGCACGAAGGCGAAGGCGATGACCCCCCACATGGCGAGGCTCTCTCCCCACCGCTTCCGCTGCCGGGCCACGCGCTCCTCGCTGGTGGCCTGGTCGGCCGAGAACATGAGGGCGTCGATCCCCAGGCCCAGGGTCTCGATCAAGTGGATGCCGCCGCGCAGGACCGGGAGGTTCAGGGCCGGCCAGCGGCGGATCACGCTGCGGAAGGGCCGTTTGCGGATCACGACGCGCTGATCGGGCGTCCGGACGGCCGTGGCGATGGCCGTCGGGCTGCGCATCATGACGCCCTCGATGACCGCCTGTCCTCCCACGGCCAGGTCCAGCTCGCGCGGATCGGGGCGCTCCCCCGGCGGAAGGATCTCGGGTGAGGATCTCTGCGGTTCGGCCATGATGTCCAGCTCCTGTCGCGTGCACGAGGATACCGCCGCTCGGGGCACGGGGTTCCCGGGCGGAAGCCAGCGGCGATCGCTCCGCCCCGCCATGCGAACGAGGGCGCCGGGTCTTCCCTGCCCGGCGCCCTCTGACCCCGTCAGCCTCGTCGCCGGCGCGGGCGCACGGGCCCGCCGGCCGCAGGCTAGGACTTGTTCCGGCCGTAGGCGGTCTTCTCGTACCGCTTGCGGAAACGCTCGATGCGTCCGGCCGTGTCGACGATCTTCTGCTGCCCCGTGAAGAACGGATGGCAGCTGGAGCAAATCTCGACGTTCAGCTTGGGCCGGGTCGAACGGGTATGGATCACGTTGCCGCAGAGGCAGGTGATCTCGCAATCGACGTACTCGGGATGAATGTCCTTCTTCATCGCAGTGCTACCTTCGCCAGTCGTTTCTCGCTGCCAGGTGGGCACAAGGAAGTATGCGAGGTCCCCTGGGGCAAGAGATTTTTTCCCGGGTATTCCGCTAGGTATTCATGGCCGCGAGGAACTGCTTGTTCTCCTTGGTCTTCCCGAGCTTGTCGATGAGGAACTCCATGGCCTCGATGGGGCTGTAGTCGCTCAGGTACTTGCGCAGCACCCAGACCTTGTTGAGGACGGCGGCGTCCAGCAGCAGCTCCTCCTTGCGGGTGCCGCTCTTGAAGATGTCCACGGCCGGGTAGATGCGGCGGTCGGCGATCTTGCGATCCAGGACCAGCTCCATGTTGCCGGTGCCCTTGAACTCCTCGAAGATCACCTCGTCCATGCGGCTGCCGGTCTCGATCAGGGCGGTGGCGATGATGGTCAGTGATCCGCCCTCCTCGATGTTGCGGGCCGCCCCGAAGAAACGCTTGGGCTTCTGCAGGGCGTTGGAGTCGACACCGCCGGACAGGATCTTGCCCGAGTGGGGCACCACCGAGTTGTGAGCCCGGGCCAGACGCGTGATCGAATCCAGCAAGATGACCACGTCCTTGCCGTTCTCGACCAGGCGACGGCTCTTCGCCAGCACCATGTTCGCCACCTGCACGTGACGCTCCGCCGGTTCGTCGAAGGTCGAGCTGATGACCTCGCCCTTGACCGACCGCGCCATATCGGTGACCTCCTCAGGGCGCTCGTCGATGAGCAGCACGATGAGGTGCACCTCGGGATGGTTCTCCGTGACGGCATTGGCTATCTTCTGCAGGATCATGGTCTTGCCGGCACGAGGCGGCGAGACGATCAGGCCACGCTGTCCCTTCCCGATGGGTGCCAGGAGGTTGATCAGTCGGGTGGTCAGATCGGTGCCCTTGTACTCGAGATTGATCAGGTCGTTCGGATAGAGCGGGGTGAGGTTGTCGAAGAGCGTGACCTTCTTGGCCTTCTCCGGATCCTGGTAGTTGACCGTCTCGACCTTGAGCAGGGCGAAGTACCGCTCGTTGTCCTTCGGCGGCCGGACCTGGCCGGACACGGTGTCGCCGGTCTTCAGGTCGAACTTCTTGATCTGGGACGGCGAGAGGTAGATGTCGTCGGGACCCGGCAGGTAGTTGTACTTGGCCGACCGCAGGAATCCGTAGCCTTCGGCCAGGACCTGGAGCACACCCTCGGCATGGATGAGCCCGTTCTTCTCCGTCTGACCTTCCAGGATCTTGAAGATCAGCTCGGATTTCCGCATGGTGCTGACACCCTCGATGTCCATCCCGCGAGCCACCTCGACCAGCTCGTGGATGTTCATCTCCTGCAATTCCTTGACGTCCATGACTCTCCTCGGGAAAGGCGAACGGTCCGACAGTTGCGACACAGATCTATCTTCCAGCAGGCAGGGCCCACGGCCCCACCCACCGATGACCGAACGGTGCGGTAAGATGACCCCCCGATAGGGTGAGAAGGCTATGAATGCCGGGAATTTTGCAAGTCCCGTACCAGCTGGCGGCCGCGGAGGACCCCCGGCGGCCACTGCCTTCGCCGGCTACTCTCCCAGATTCTGCAACTCCCTGAACTTGTTGAAGTTCTGCTGAGCCGCCGCCGAGTCACCCAGCTCTTCCTGGCAGAGGAAGAGGTAGTAGTAGCCGTACGGATAATCCGGATAGTACTGCACCAGTGCGTTACCGACCTCGACCCCTCGCGAGAACTTCTCCTTGGCCTTGGCCACCAGCTCCGCCTTGCGGCCAGGATCCGTTTCCTGGTCGGCCTGCTGCTTCAACCAGCTGCCATAGTTGTAGAAGGTTCTCAGGTACTCGAACTGCGTGTCCTGCTCGGGAACCACTTCCAGGCCGAGCGCGCGATCGAAGAGCTCCAGTGCGTCATCATAACGCCGAACATCGTCCGCGGCCAGCCAGGTCCCGGCCTTCAGGAGCAGATCCTTGATCTGGGCGTCGTTCTCCGTGTCGGAGTCGTTCTCGTAGATATTCGCCACCCGGACGAAGAGATCGGCCGCCCGTTCGGTCTGGCCCTGGTCGATGGCCAGGTTGGCGATGTCGATCAACAAGGCGGGATCGTCGCCGTGGTCCTTGATCAGCTCGTCGTAGATGGCATTGGCCTCGCTGACGCGACCGAGGCTGGCCAGCACGCTGGCCTTGTCCGCATTCAGCTCGTAGGCGTCGGGGTGCACGGCGAGCACCTGGTTGAGCAGGTCGAGCGCCTCCTCGAGCGTGGCCGGATCGTTGTTGTTCTCGCTGGCCATCTTGATCTTCATGCGTGCGAGGCTCTTGATCGAGGAGAGGGAGTCGGGCAGGGCGGCGTAGGCGAGGCGGAAGTACCCCTCGGCCTGTTCGTAGTAGCCGTCGCGGTATTCCCGGCTCGCGTCGTTCTTGCGCAGCGTGTAGTTGTGCTGCATGGCCAGGTTCGACTGCTCGGTGAATTTCGCGGGGTCGAGCTCTTCGGCCTTCTTGTAGTACTTGTAGGCCAGCTCGTAGTTCTTCTGGGCCTCGAGAAAGTTGTCGTCCTGGATGTCCACCTCGGCCTGGCTGCTGTGAGCCTCGCCCAGCCAGTAGTAGGCGTCGGGTTCATCCGGATTGTAGGACAGTCCCTCGTGCAGAACGTTGATGGCCTTGTCGTAGCGCTGCTCCTTGATGTAGAGGATGGCGCTCGTGGTGTGAGCGGATCGGCAACCGGCTATGGCCAGCGAGGCCAGCGAGCTGACTAGCAGGATGAATCGCGCCTTCGTCATGAGGACTCCCCTCGGGATTGCGACGGCATGCGGATTGCGCCCTGGATGACCCTGCACGGGGTGGGGGACTGACTTAAGCACTCCGGAAATCGTTCCTGGCGAGACCCGGAGCCTGGCCGGCCGCGGGTTAAGCTCGTCCTATAGATAAGGTCCTACCTCGCGGCATGTCAAGAAAATAGGGATCTCGGCGCGCGCGATTCCCACCGCTCACGGCTGCCCGCGGCGCTCCCCCGCACGTCGCGGTCCGCGCGCCGGGCCCCGGCGCTCGTGCTCGGGTGGGCCATGGTGATCCCAGGGCATGAGGTCGAGGTATTGCTGGCGTTGCTCCGGCGGCAGCAGCTTCAGATCGTGCAGGAGCGACGCGCTCACCAGGGAATCCAGCGCGGCCTGGGCGTTTCCCAGCTCATGCAGCCGCAGGCGCACGCTGTCCGGTTCGACCGGATCTGCGCTGAAGGCCTCGTGCAGCCGCCGCCGCGCCTCCCTGACGGCACGCTGCTGGGCCATGATGTGCGGGGCGGTCGCCAGCCGGCTCTGCCACAGCTCCTGCCTCACCTCCGGCGACAGGCCGAGGCGCCGGGCCACGTGGGAAAAACGTCGCTGCATGACGTGCCGGAAAGCCGCCGTGTCCTCCGGGGCGTAGGTGCGGTCGCGCACGTAACGGGCGGGAAACGTGCCGGTCCCCTCCCCGGACGCACGGCGCGAGAGCACGGCGTAGCCCAGTCCGATGTTCAGCCCCACCGACAGGAGCAGCAGGAGCAACCAGCCGCGTCTCATCGCTGCGCCTCCTGGTCGGTCGCACCCGCGGCCAGATAGAGCTGATCCAGGGTGAACTCGGAGCCCTCCACCAGCAAGGAGCCCTGATCCAGGAAGGAGGGCGCACCGTTCCCCGCAGCGCCGTCCACGCCGACGCCGCCCAGCTCGAACCCCAGCAGCAATCCCGCCATGGTGGCCGCCGCCGCCGCCGCGCCGAAGACCAGACGCGCGCGCCGGGTCGGCCGGCGAGGCAGCCGCGCCCTCAGGCCCGGCCAGAGCGAACGCTCCAGCTGGGGAACCTCCGCGACGTCGACCAGTCGCCACAGCGCCTCCGCCTCGCGCCAGGCGCGATCGCAAGCGGGGCAGCCCGCGCAGTGCTCGCGCACGCGGGCGGCCTCCTCCGGCGGCAGCTCGCCGTCGAGGCAGGCCTGGATTCGATCCGTGACGTGTTTCATTCCGGTTCCACCTTTCCTGCCAGGTCCTTGCGCAGGGCCATGGCCGCCCTCTGCAGGAGCGACTCGACCGCGGCCTCCGTGGTGCCGAGCGCGCCGGCGATCTCCCGGTAGCTCAGCCCCTGGTAGCGCCGCAGGATCACCGCCTGACGCTGGCGATCCGGAAGCCGGTCGAGGGCTTCCTGGACCGCGGACTGGATCTCCTCGCGCTCCAGCCGCCGATCCGGCGCCGGACTCGAGGCGGCCCGATCGTGGAGCCCGGGCTCGAAGCGAACCCAGCGCAGAACGCGGCGGCGCCGCAGGCGGCTGCGTGCCAGATTGCCGCCGATGCGAAACAGCCAGCTCCGGAAGCGGTTGGCCGCCCGGTAGTGCCTCGCCTGGGCGTAGACGCGCAGGAAGGTCTCCTGGGCCAGATCCTCGGCCTCGGCCGCATCACCGAGCATCCGTGCCAGGAAGGCGAACAGCGGCCCTTCCCAGCGCTCGACGAGGACCTGGAAGGCCCGCTCGTCCCCTTTCGCGATCCTCTCCATGAGCTCATCGTCTTGCACGCCGACCAGGCCTTCCGGAGGGGACCGCGGCCGCCGGGGGCGAAGCCCCCGGCAGCTGGGTCCACGAAGGACGACATGACTACCAGCCGTTGCCGCGACCGGACCGGGGCTGCCCGCCCCGCCCCTGCCGCTGGTGGCTGCCGTCGCAGTTGCCGGGGTGACCGCCGCAGCCGGGACGCTGGAAGCTCCGCATGCCGCGTCCGTGGCCACGTCCCCGTTCCTGCTCCATGAGCAGCAGGCGGTCCCGCTGTTCCGGGGTCAGCAGCTTGCGCAGCTCCAGGCGCTGGGCCATGCGGCTCTGCTGCATCTTGGTTCGCAGCTCGCCGGCCCGGCCGACCAGATCCTGGACCTTGGCCGCCGAAGGCTCGTCCTTCAGCATCTCGCCTCGCAGCTCGTTCCGCAAGCGCATCAGGTCCTTGCGCAGGGCGAGGCGCTCCTGGCGGCCCTGCTCGCGCAGCTCGCTCCAGGCCTGCTGCTGAGCGTCGGTCAGGTCGAGGCGCTGGCAGAGCCAGCCGCGCTGTGGACCGGACGCGGCAGCACCCTTCGCGCTCTTCTGATCCTGGGCGACGGCCGCGCTCGCGGCGATCAACAGGCCTGCGGTCAGCAGCATCGCCGTCCAGCGCAGGTTGCGGTGGGTTCTCATCATGGTACTCCTTGCTCGGAATGGGTCCTGGGTTCTCGCGATCCTGAACCCCCTAACGCGCGGCCCGCGGGAAACCAGCGCCCTTTCCGGGCGGAGCGCCTCAGGGCGATCCCTCCAGCAGCTCCAGGTTCCGCAGCAGGGCGGGATTGTCCGGGCAATGGCCCAGCCCGCTGCGGAAGACCGCGAGCGCCTCGTCCCGGCGGCCCGCCCGCATCAGCAGCACACCCTGATCGATGTACCCGCGCTCGTCGTCGGGGAAGGCTCCAGTCAGGCGCCGGGCCGCAGCCAGGGCCGCATCCAGGCGGCCCGTGCGGGCCAGGGCCACGGAGTAGTCGTGCAGCATATCGGCGTCGGGCGGGTGGTTGCGCACGTAGGCGTCCAGGCGCGGCAGCGCCTCCGTGAGCCGCCCCTCCTCCAGGAGCAGGAAGATCAGGTCCTTCTCCACCGCCGCGCTGCGCTCCGCCCTGAGAACGCCCTCGCTGAGCACCTGCTCGGCCTCGGCGCGCCGCTCCTCGCGCACCAGGACCCGGGCGAGCCCCCGGTAGGCCACCCACAGGCCGGGATCGACCACCAGGGCATCACGGTAGAGCGCCTCGGCCCGGCCGAGCGACCCGGTCTCGTCCAGCCACTCCCAGCGGATCCCCTCGTTGCAGTCGCCCAGGCTCTTCCAGCGGGTCTGCAGGGAGGCCAGCCCCCAGGGCTGGAACGCGACGAGTCCGGCCACCAGCAGGATCACCGCCAGGACGCGCCGCCTCCAGCTAGCCCGCAGGACCGCGCCCAGGCCGGCGGCGGCCAGCAGGCAGAGCAGCGGCACCAACACCTGGCGATAGCGCGTCACCACGAAGAAGACGCTCTGGCTGGCGACCAGCACCACCAGGGCCAGGGCCCAGATCCCCACGCGGCGGTCGCGACAGCAGGTCAGCAGCAGCCCCGCCAGCCCCGCGGCGGCCAGCAGCCCGTAGGGAACCACCAGCAGGCGAAGCAGCGGGGCGTCGCGGCTCCAGGCCGGCAAGGGCGTGACCTGCGAAATCTCCCAGTTCACCCCGTGCAGCCAGACCTTACGAAGCCAGAGGCGCAGGGCCCGTCCGGGATCCCCCCGGATAGCGTCCCAGGCGAAGCGGGCCCAGATGCGATCCGCCTCGACCTCGTCCGCCACCGTTCTGTCGAGCCGCTGGGAGAGGAAGACGACGCCGGCCGGATCGGCCTCGGGATTGGCTCCGGCGAAGGTGACATAGAAACCGTCGGCCTCGGGTCCGTTGCCGATGTACAGGTTGAGACCCCCGTTGCAGCTGGTGCCGACGAGCCGGCCCGCCAGCAGGCTGTTCAGCAGCACCACCGGGGCCAGCACGAGCGCCGTCGCCAGGACCATGCCGGCGATGCGACGCCGGCCGCCGGGTCGCAGACCGAGGGCCAGCGCCCCGGGCACCAGCAGCAGCACGGCATGGCCGCGCAAGAGGGTCGCCAGGCCCACCAGGATCCCGGCCACCACCGCCTCCCCCAGGGGATGGTGCCCCTCCCTGCGGAAGGTGATCAGGTAGAGGAAGACCGTGACGGTGCAGGTCAGCAGCATTTCCAGCAGGGTCGTCGTGACATAGATGGCGGCGGGACGGTAGAGCACGAAGAGAGCGGCGGGCAACCAGGCGAGGCGGGAGGGCAGCAGACGGCGCCCCGCCCGCCACAGCAGGAAGACGACCAGCCCCCAGGCCAGGACCTGCAGGATGCGGATGCCGTAGGGGGGCGGCCCGCCGCGTGGAACGCCCAGGGCCACCTCGCGCCCGCTGCCGGTGGCCGCCAGCATATAGGGGTAGAGCGGGGACATGACGAAGGGCTGATCGGGTAGCAGGTGCCCGGCCTCGATGGCCGCTCCCTCGCGCAGGTAGTAGGCCTCGTCCATGACCGGAACCCGCGTGAGCACGGAGCGATCGAGCTGCGCCCAGAGCACCGCCCAGCCGACCGCTGCAGCCACGGGCAGCAACCAGGGCCAGGCGCGGCGCCATCTCCTCACGCCGGGCTCCTCTAGACGCTGAAACGGATGGTCAAGAGGTCTCCGTCCTGCACCTCGTAGCTCTTGCCCTCGAGGCGCACCTTGCCGGCGGCCCGGGCGGCCGCCATGTCGCCGGCGGCCATCAGGTCGTCGTAGGCGCAGACCTCGGCCCGGATGAAGCCGCGTTCCATGTCCGAGTGGATGATACCGGCGGCCTGGGGCGCCAGCGCCCCCCGGCGCACGGCCCAGGCCCGGCACTCGTCCTCTCCGTAGGTGAAGAAGCTCTGCAAGTCGAGCGCGCTGTAGGCGGCGCGGATCATCCGGTGCAGGGCCGGTTCGGCGAGCCCCAGGTCGGCCAGGAACTCGCTCTGTTCCTGGGGGGACAGCTCGGCCAGCTCCTCCTCCACCTTGGCGCAGAGGGCGATGACCTGGTCGCCGCTCGCCTGGGCCGTCGCCAGCAGATCGGCGGGGGCCTCGGCTCCCTCCTCGAGGTTCAGGACCGCGATGAGCGGTTTGCGGGTCAGGAAGGCGAAGCCCGCGGCGATCCTGGCCTCGTCCGGGTTCAGCTCTAGCTCCCGCAAGGGCCGGTCCGCCTCCAGCTGGCTGCGGAAGCGCTCCAGGAGATCCGGCTCGAGCGGATTGTCCACCTTGCCCTTCTTCTGCCGGTCACCCTGCAGCCGTTCCAGGCGATTCTCCACGATCTGCAGGTCGGCCAGGGCCATTTCCAGGGCCACCGTCTCCAGTTCCCCGCGGGGGTCGGAGGAACCGTAGCCCTCGTCGAAGCAGCGCACCACCTGGGCCAGGGCGTCCATCTTGCGCCCGTGCTCGAGGAAGCGGGTGGCTTCGCGGGTGCCGTCGGCGCCAACCCCGGGGGCGAATCCGGGCACGTCCACCCACTCGACGCTGGCGTTGACCTGACGTCGCGGCTTGAACATGACCGTCAGCCGGTCCAGCCGGGGATCGGGCACCTTGGCCATGGCGCGATGCGGCTCCACTCCGCCCTGGGCGGTGGGCTGCCGCGAGCCCGTGATCGCGTTGTAGAGGGTCGTCTTGCCGGTGTACTTCAACCCGATGATGCCGACGCGCACGGCTGCCTCCTCCGCTGACCCGGGACCTCGTACCCGCGGGCAATATACATCACCACGCCCGGGGAATCACGCCAAGGTCCCGGCCGGCTGCCGGCCGGACCGGGATCAGCCTGGACGCCGCCGCGCCACGATGCCGGCCACGGGCAGGCCGTCGGGATCGTGGTCCTCCTGGTGGACGAGGACGTCGTACTGCTCGGGAGGGAAGAGGCGGAGCAGCTCACCGGGCGCCAGGCGGTGCCGCGTTCGCCGCGGACCACGGTCGCCGCCACCGGCGCCGGTGCCGGCGCGGAAGGTGTGGACGACCGCCACCCCGTGGGGCTGCAGCAGCTCCGGCAGGGCCCGCAGCACTTCCCTCGGCAGGAAACGGATGGCGAGGACCGCGGCCCAGGGCCCCGGTGGTACGCGGGCCGGGTCCCGCAGATCCCGCTGCAGCGTGGCCAGATGGACTCCCAGATCGACCGCCAGGCGACGGCCCAGCTCCAGGGTCCGGGCATCGCGGTCCACGGCCGTCACCCGCCAGCCCTGCTCGGCGAGCCAGACGGCGGCCCGGCAGCTTCCCGCGCCCAGCTCCAGCACGGGTCCCGCCGCGGGCGGCGGCAGGCGATGAACGTTGGCGACCAGGAAGGAAGGTGGCCGCCAGAGACGGCGCCGGCAGGGACCGCGGGCCAGGGCCCCGGCCGGCAGGCGCGCCAGGCCCGCGGCATCCAGCACGCAGGGGGTCACGTCGCCGCGCCCCCGCGTCCCCAGCCAGGCGCAGACGGACTCCGCGACGGCCAGCGAGCCCGCCACCACCAGCAGGGGCTCCCCGCGGGGCGGCAGCAGGACCGACGGCAGATGCCGCTCCAGGACGCCGGGACCCGGCCGTTCATCTGCCGCACCCGGCAGGGGCAGCGAGACCGCCGGCACCGCGTGTCCACGGACGTAGTCGGCCGCGGGCCGTAGGTCCAGCACGTTGCCGGCTCGCCAGGCCCGTTGCTCCGGCAGAAATTGCGGATCCGCAACAGGATGCACGGCTCACCCTCCCGGCGGCCCGCAGGCGACCATCACCAAGCGGGCGGGAATCTTGCATGAGATCCCCGCAGGAGCGATCTTCCAAGTGTCCGTGGCTTCTGCTACCATCGCCGTGGGTGCTGCGGCTGCCACGGACTGCTGGAACGTCATGCACATACGACACACAGTGTTGCTGACCGTCGTCGGTCCCCTCCTGGCCGCCGCTTCCGAGCAGGGGCTCCTGCGGCTGGGTTTTCTCCACGAGGCCTACGAGTACCGCACCCGGGTGCGAGCGCTGGCCCGTCGCTTCGGCGAGGACACCACCTTAGCGGAGGATCCGGATTTCTTCACCCCCCTCGTCACGCAGCTCGGCGAGTATTTCTGCGGGAGGCGGCACCGGTTCGAGCTGTCCCTGGATCTGCGGGGTTCAACGTTCCAGCTGGCGGTCTGGCGGCGGGTACTGGCCATCCCGCACGGCAAGCTGCGCTCCTACCGGCAGATCGCCCGCGAGATCCGGCGCCCGCGGGCCATGCGCGCGGTGGGACAGGCCGTGGGTCAGAACCCGGTGGTCATCCTGGTACCCTGCCATCGGGTCATCGGCGCCCACGGCGAGCTCGTGGGCTTCGGCGGCGGCATGTCCTTGAAGGCTCAGCTCTTGCGCCTGGAGGGACACACGCTCGGGGAGGCGCCCCGCGTCGTGGCGCCGCGTCTCTTCTAGGCCCTCCTCTCGCCAGATCGTCCACGGCACTCCCGGATAGCCAAGGCGGCGGGCTTGGGGTTATCTTGAGGGGCGCCTTGCTGGAATTCCATACGGCCCTACACCATGCGCCCGCCGGTCCGATACCTTTGGTGTGGGAGACCTGCGGAATCCGTCGACTGGGAGAGTCCCATGCCTGCGATCAAGCGTTTCGTGATCACCCCGAGCCTGCCCCCCAAGCTGCGGCCTCTGCTGGACATAGCCCGCAATCTCTGGTGGACCTGGGATCCGGAGGCCATCTTTCTGCTCCGCCGCGTCGATCCCGAGCTCTGGGACAAGCACCAGCACAACCCGGTGGCGGTGCTCGGCAGCCTTTCCGCCGAGCGGGTGGACAAGCTCCTGCGCGACACGGCCTTCCTGGCCAACCTCGATCGCGTCAAGACGGAGCTGGATCGCTACCTGCAGCTGCGCACCTGGTACGATGAGGAGCACGGCGAGGTCAAGGACCGGATCATCGGCTACTTCTCCGCCGAATTCGGCCTGCACGAGTGCCTGCCTCTCTACTCGGGAGGTCTGGGCATCCTGGCGGGGGATCATCTCAAGGCCGCTTCGGAACTCGGCCTGCCCCTGGTGGGGGTCGGCCTGGCCTACCAGTACGGTTACTTCCGGCAATACCTCAACCACGACGGCTGGCAGCAGGAAGAATACGTGGTCAACGATTTCTTCAACATGTCCCTGACCCTGGAGCGAGACGAGGCGGGACATCCGATCGTCATCGAGGTGGACTACCCCGAGCACAGCGTCCAGGCGCAGATCTGGCGCGTGCAGGTGGGGCGCAACCCGCTCTTCCTGCTCGACACGAATCTGCAGACCAACCGTCCCGAGGATCGCGAGATCACCAGCAAGCTCTACGGCGGGGACAGCGACATGCGCATCCGCCAAGAGGTCCTGCTGGGGATCGGCGGCATGCAGGCCCTGGCCCGCCTGGGCATCGAGCCGGCAGTCTGCCACCTGAACGAGGGACACTCCGCCTTCCTGGCCCTCGAGCGCATCCGCCAGCTCATGCGGAAGGAACGCCTGCCCTACGACGTCGCCTTCGAGCTGGTGCGCACCAGCAACGTCTTCACCACCCACACGCCGGTGCCGGCGGGCAACGACATGTTCCCGCGGGAGCTGGCCAGCCGCTTTCTGAGGACCATCGCCGAGGACCTGGGCATCGGCATCGAGCGCGTGCTCGCTCTCGGTCGCCAGGAGCCCGGCAACCAGACCGAGCCGTTCTGCATGACGGTTCTCGCCCTGCGTCTCTCCCAGTTCGCCAACGGCGTGAGCGAGCTGCACGGGCAGGTCTCGCGCAGCATGTGGAAGCGGATCTGGCCGGGCGTCCCGGAAGAGGAGATCCCCATCACCTACGTGACCAACGGCGTGCACACCCGTTCCTGGGCCTGCAGCGAGATCTCCCGGCTCTACGAGCGCTACCTGGGTCCGCGCTGGTACGAGGAGCCGACCAATCAGACGGTGTGGGAGCGCGTGGCGCAGATTCCCGACGCCGAGCTGTGGCGGAGCCACGAGCGCATGCGGGAGCGGTTGGTGGGCTTCGTGCGGGGGCGCCTGCGCGAGCAGCTCAAGCGGCGCGGGGCGAACCGCTCCTGGATCAAGCGGGCCTCGGAGGTGCTGGACCCGGAGGCGTTGACCATCGGCTTCGCCCGCCGCTTCGCCACCTACAAGCGGGCTAACCTCCTCCTGCGGGATCCGCAGCGCCTGGCCGGCATCCTCAACAATCCGGACCGGCCCGTGCAGATCATCTTCTCGGGAAAGGCCCACCCCAAGGACCACCCCGGCAAGGAGCTGATCCGCCAGCTCGTGCACCTGGCCCAGCAGGAGGAGTTCCGCAGCCGCATCGTGTTCATCGAGAACTACAACATCGAGGTGGCGCGCTACATGGTGCAGGGAGTGGACATGTGGCTCAACACGCCGCGCCGGCCGCTGGAGGCGAGCGGCACCTCCGGCATGAAGGTCACGGTCAACGGGGGCATCAACCTCTCGGTGCTGGACGGCTGGTGGTGCGAGGGATACCGCGGCGACAACGGCTGGAGCATCGGGGCGGGCGAGGTCTACGAGGACCATTCCTACCAGGACGAGGTGGAGAGCACGGCCCTGTACGATCTGCTCGAGGCCGAGATCATCCCCCTCTTCTACGAGCGCGGCAGCGACGGCGTCCCGCGCGAGTGGACGGCCGTCATGAAGAACTCCATGCGCACGGTCAACGCCAGCTTCAACACGAACCGCCAGGTCGAGGAGTACACCAAGCGCTTCTACATCCCCTGCCTGCAGAACATCGATCGCCTGCGACGCGACGACGGGGCGGCGGCCAGGGAGCTGGCCGTCTGGCGCTCGACCATGAAGCGCAGCTGGCCCGAGGTGAACGTGATCGGCGTGGAGGCGGACATCGGCGATGCGCAGCCGATGGGCTCCCGCCTGCCGGTGAGGGCTTCGATCCGGCTGGGGGGCATCGTGGCCACGGACCTGCTCGTGGAGATCTATCACGGCCTGCTCGATTCGCAGAACAACATCGTGCAGGGCGAGACGACGACCATGCGGTTGGAGGGCGAGCCCAAGGGCGACGTCGCCGTCTTCGTCGGCGAGATTCCCTGCCGTCGCTCGGGTCAGCGCGGTTTCACGATCCGCGTCCTGCCGCGCAAGGAGGACCTGGTGCTGGATCGCTTCGAGGCCGGCCTGATCCGCTGGTGGGATGAGGACGGCGCGCCCAGCGCCACGGGGATGTTCAGCGAGGTGCAGGCGAAGATCTCGACCGGCTGAGCCCGGTCGGCGCTGCAGACCACCCCCGCGCGCAGGCTCCGGCTCAGGCCAGCCCGGGCACGATCTCGCGCAGCTCCGCCACATACTGCTGGAAACGACGCCGGCCCTCGGGGGTCAGACGCACGAGGGTCTGCGGGCGCTTGCGCACGAACTCCTTGCTGATGGAAATCATCCCTCCCTGCTCCAGACGGGTCAGGTGCACGGAGAGCGTGCCGTCGGTGAGACCGAGTGTGCGGCGGAGCGCGGTGAAGGCGGCCGGGGCATTCAGCCGCACCAGGCGCGACAGGATGAGCAGGCGCACCCGCCCGTGGATCAGCGGGTCGAGCGGCGCGCCGCCCCCCCGCGGGGGCGCTGCCGGAGGTTCCTTCCTCACGCCCGTGGCCTCCTTGCCCGGGGCGTCGGCCATCCGTGGCCGGAATCGCAGGCTCGGGGGGAGGCCGCCTTCCTCCCCCCCCAGTCCGATCCATCCCACCGGTCGACGGAGCGTTTCGGCCGCCTGCTGCTCCGATCAGCGGCGCGGCCGACGGGGGGCGGCAAGGTCCTCCTGGACCTGGGCGGCCGCCCCCCCGGAGAGCCGGTCGGGGTTCCCTCCCCGACCCCGGGACGGGGGTCCACGGCACTGGGCCGCTGCTCCGTCATGGACCCGGCGTGACCTTGCGGGACGGACCATTCACGCCGGAGATGTGGGTGCCGGGTCGGCGACCCGGCGACCTTTGCTCGTGGCGCCTTTACTTTAATAAACCAAGTACTTCATATTGTCAAGTAATTAAATAAAAAAAACGCCGTATCCCCGCGCCGGCTGGACTTGACCCGTATCCGCGCTATTTTTGGGTTCTTGCGCGGCTTCGGAAAGACGCTGATCGCGCGACCTGCGCGCGGGACGCTGCCGAGATCCGGTCCGCCGTCGTCTCCAGTTGCACGGGAGGTGCTCATGAAGACCGCCAGGTTCATCGAGATCGAGGATCGTTTCGGGGCGCACAACTACCATCCGCTGGACATCGTCATCAGGAAGGCGGAGGGGGTCTGGGTGGAGGATGTCGAGGGTCGGCGCTACATCGACTTCCTCGCGGCCTATTCGGCGGTCAACCAGGGCCACTGTCATCCCCGCCTGCTGAAGGTGCTGCGACGTCAGGCCGCGCGCTGCACCCTCACCAGCCGGGCCTTCCGCAACGACCAGCTCCCGCTCTTCTGCCGCGAGATCAGCGAGCTGACCGGATACGAGAAAGTTCTGCCCATGAATTCGGGCGCCGAGGCCGTCGAGACGGCCATCAAGGCCGCGCGCAAGTGGGGGTACACAGTCAAGGGTATTCCCGCCGATCAGGCCGAGATCGTCGTCTGCGCCGACAACTTCCACGGCCGCACCACCACCATCGTCGGCTTCTCCACTGAGCCGCAGTACCGGGACGGCTTCGGCCCCTTCACCCCCGGCTTCAAGATCATCCCCTTCGGCGACGTCGAGGCCCTGGCGCAGGCCATCACCCCCAACACCTGCGCCTTCCTGGTGGAACCGATCCAGGGCGAGGCCGGCATCGTCGTGCCCCCGGAGGGTTTTCTCGCCCGCGCGGCCGCGCTCTGCAAGGAGCACGGCGTGCTGCTGATCGTGGACGAGATCCAGTCCGGGCTCGGCCGCACCGGCAAGCTGTTCGCCTACGAGTGGGAGAACGTGAGGCCCGACGGCGTCATCGTCGGCAAGGCCCTTTCGGGCGGCTTCTACCCGGTCTCCGCCTTCCTGAGCAGCCGGGAGGTCATGGACGTTTTCAAGCCGGGCGATCACGGCTCCACCTTCGGCGGCAACCCGCTCGGCATGGCGGTGGCCCGCGAGGCCATCCAGGTGCTGCTGGAGGAGAAGCTGATCGAGAACAGCGCCAGGCTCGGCCCCTGGTTCATGGAGAAGCTGGGCGGTCTCGACTTCCCGAGCATCGAGACCGTGCGCGGCAAGGGGCTGTGGATCGGCCTCGTGCTCAAGCAGAAGGCGCGCCCCTACTGCGAGGCCCTCAAGGACGCCGGGCTGCTCTGCAAGGAAACCCACGAGAACGTGATCCGCTTCGCGCCGCCGCTCTGCATCACGAAGAAGGAGCTGAACACGGCCCTCAAGCGCGTCCAGAAGGTCTTCCGGAAGCTGGACGGCGAGCGGTAGCTCTCCGCTCCCGATCGCGTGGTTCACGAACCAGCGCCCGCTCCGCCGGCGGGCGCTCCACTTTGCGGCGGGATGTGCTCACCGCGGCGCTGTCACGCGGCCCTTGCCCCCGGCCTGGCTGAGGGGTATGTCGAGGCGGGTCCAGCCGGCGCCGTCCCAGTGCAGGATCATGCCGTCCAGGACCACCGCGCCGTAGCGCCGTCCCACCACCCAGACGTCGTCGCCGCTCCGCCCCCCGATCGCCACCAGGTCCTCGTCGCGCCCTTCGCGCTGGAGCACCCAGGCCTGACCGTCGTGATGCAGGATGGTGCCGTCGTGCCCCGCGGCGAAGGCGGTCCCGTCCGGTGCCGCCCACACGGCGAGCAGCGTCGCCGCGGTCAGCGAATCCTGCGGCGTCCAGACGAACCCGTCGTAGTGGAGGATCAGCCCCTGCTCGCCCACGGCGTAGACGTCGTCGCCGGAACGGCCGCAGATCCCGTGCAGCGAGAGGGTGGTATCGCTCTCCAGCGTGGACCACGCCTGGCCGTCGAAGTGCACGATCGCGCCGCCCCGGCCCACGGCGAACACGTCGTCGTCCGCCGCTCCCCAGAGATCGAGCAGGTCCTGACCGGTGCCGCTGGCGCGGACGACCCACCGGCGCGAGACGGTGCTGTCGGACGCGTCCAGCACGGCCTCCCAGTGCTGGGCGCGACCGCCGCGTCCGGCCAGGATCAGGGCGCTGTCCGGCCCGCACCAGACCTCCGTCAGGCTGGTGGCGAGCCCCTCCGCGAAAGGTGACCAGCCTTGCCCGTCCCAGTGCATCAGGATCACGTCGGGACTGGCGTCCTCGGGATCGCGGCGACCGATGGCGTAGACCTCGTCCGCGGAGCGGCCGGACACGTCGAGCAGCAGCTCCCCGGGCAGCAGCTCCTCGTCTGTCCAGGCCTGTCCCTCCGCGCGCAAGACCACCGACTGCCAGCCGTCCATCCCGACGGCCCAGGCGAGCCCATCGGCGCCGCTCCAGATCCCCTCCAGGCTGGAGTGCGTGTAGGGCCCCTCGAGAGAATCGCCGGAGCAACTCGCCAGGACCAGGCAGAGAACCGGCAGCAGAACCGCCGCCACGCTGAAAAAAGCGCGGAGGCGCTGTGGATCGTCACGGCGGGTGGATCGTCTCATCGAGGCTCCTCGGAGGTGCGGGGCGAGGGCTGGAGGGGAATCTAGCACAGCCTGAAGCGCGGCGTCAGAAAGATTGTTTTCTTTGTCGTGCTGCATCGCCTAGCTTTGCGGGGAGACAGCCGCAGCACGGAACACGACAGGAGCCGCCATGGACCAGCACCCTCGTCACCAGCCTCGACAAGCCCACCGCTTCGAACGCCGCGGCGCTGCCGTCCCGGCGCTCCTCTGCGCAGCCGCGCTTGCCGGCCTGCTGGTCGCCGCCCCCGTGTCCGGCGCCCCGGCGACGCCACTGGCCGCCGGCATGCAGCGGATCGTGGAAGCGGCCCTCGGCGATACCTATGCCTACGAGAGGCTGGGGGAGCTGTGCGACGTGGTGGGACCGCGCCTGGCCGGTTCGCCGGCCATGGCCCGGGCCGTGGCCTGGGCCGCCGCCACCATGGAGCGCGACGGCTTCGACGCGGTCTGGACCGAGCCGGTCGCGCTGTCCTGCTGGATGCGCGGAGAGGAACGCGCGGAGGTGACCGGACCGGCCGCCTGGAGCCTGCCCTTGATCGGACTCGGCAACAGCGTCTCGACGCCGCCGGAAGGCCTCGAGGCCGAGGTGCTGGCCGTGCGGGACTGGGACGAGTTGGAGGCGCGCGGGGACGAGGCTGCGGGCCGCATCGTGCTCTTCGATCCCCCCTGGGAGGGTTACGGAAAGACCGTGCAGTACCGGACCCGGGGCGCCAGCGCGGCCGCCGGCCACGGCGCCGTGGCCTGCCTGATCCGCTCGGTGACCGATTACAGCCTGGGCACCCTCCACACCGGCATGATGAGCTATGACGACAGCCTGCCGCGCATCCCGGCCGCCGCCATCACGGTGGAGGACGCGGGCCGGCTGCACCGTCTCTGCCAGCGCGGCCTGACACCAAGGGTGCACCTGGTCATGCGGGAGCACCGCCAGGACGACGTGACCTCGCACAACGTGATCGGCGAGATCCGCGGTCGCGAGAATCCCGACGAGATCGTGCTGCTCGGCGGTCACCTGGATTCCTGGGACGTGGGGACCGGGGCCCACGACGACGGCGCCGGCTGCATCATCACCATGGCGGCGGCACAACTGCTGGCGCATCTCGACCTGCGGCCGCGGCGCACCCTGCGTGTGGTCCTGTACGAGAGCGAGGAGTTCGGCGGCTTCGGCGGCCGGGCGTACGCCGAGGCTCACGCTGGCGAGCTGGTGCGGCACGTGGCCGCCCTGGAGAGCGATTCGGGCGCCTTCCCCCCGAATGGCTTCAGCGTACGGGCCGATTCCCTGGTGACGGCCTACCTGCGGGAGTTGGCCGCTCCCCTCGCGGAGATCGGCGCTGGCGAGGTGGAGAGCGGCTGGGCGGGCGTGGACATCGGGCCCAGCGTGGAGCAGGGCGTCCCCGGCCTCGGCCTCCGCACGCGGAACGACGGCTACTTCCATTACCACCACAGCCCCGCCGACACCTTCGACAAGATCGACCCCGAGGCCCTGGCCCGGGACGTGGCCGCGGTCGCCGCGCTGATCTGGGCCGTGGCCGAGGATCCCGTCTCCCTGCGGGACCGGGCCCCCGTCCATCCGTGAGCGGCTTCTGGCAGCGCTTGCGGCGGGCCGGTCAGCGCCCCGATCCGCACGGACCGAATCCCATCCTCACGGGACCGGTGGCGGGCACCTTGCTGGGCCTGAGCGTGCCCATGATCATGGCCATGTTCCTGGTGACCAGCTTCGGGCTGGTGGACATGCTCTACCTGGGGCGGTTCAGCCAGGAGGCGATGGCCGCGGTCTCGGTCGCCTTCCCGGTCACCTACCTGATCATCACCCTCGCCGGCGCCCTCGGCACCGCCGCCACGTCCCTCTGCTCCCGCCTGATCGGCCGCGGCGAGCGGCGCCAGGTGCGCAACCTGCTCCTGCACGTCCTGCTGGTGGACGGCGCCCTGTCCGCTCTCTTCATGCCCGCGGGCATGCTGCTGCTGCATCCGGTGATCGGTCAGATGGGGGCGGCGCCGGACGTCACCGCCGACGCGGTCCGCTACGGGCGGATCATCTTTCTGGGCACCTTCCTCGCCCTGCTGCCCATGTCGATCAACTCCCTGTTCCGCGCCGAGGGCGACACGATCTTTCCCTTCAAGGTCATGGCCATCAGCCTGGGCCTGAACATCGTGCTCAATCCGGTCTTCATCTTCGGGCTGGGCCCGGTGCCGCGGCTGGGGGTGCAGGGCGCCGCGCTGACCACCGTGATGGGATACGCGCTCGGCAGCTTCCTGGTCCTGCGGGAGCTGCGCAACAAGCAGCGCCTGGTCCGCTTCGATCGCCACGCCTGGCGCTTCGACCCCGAGCTGCTGCGGGACCTGGGCAACGTGGCCGGACCGGCGCTCATCGCCACGGGATCGACGCCGGTGGGCATCTACATCATCAACAGTCTGATCTCGCAGCACGGCACGGCCGCCCTGGCGGCCTTCGGGGCCGGGACGCGGCTGCTGAGCTTCGTCTTCCTGCCGACCCTGGGCATCTCCATGAGCATGTTGATCATGGTGGGGCAGAACCACGGCGCGGGGATGCGACGGCGGGTCGGACGGATCACCCGGACAACCCTCGGCTTCACCCTCACCCTGCTGTCGGCCCTGGCCCTGCCGGTGATCATCTTTCCCCGGGCGGCCCTCTCGATCTTCACGAACCAGCAGGAGGTCATCCTGGCGGGCGAGCCGCTGGCCCGCTACGTGACCATGGCCCGCCCGATGTTGAGCATCGTCAACGTCACCGCGCTCTGGTTCCAGGCCCGCGGCCAGGGGACCATGGGCATGCTGCCCAACCTGATCATGCGCGTGGTCATGGAGCCGCTCGGCCTGTGGGTCGGTCTGCTCGTGGGCGGCCTGCGCGGCGGCTGGCTGGGCATGGCGGCGGGCGGTTTCGCCGGCGGCGTTTTCTGCCTGCTGCTGCTGACCTGGCGGCTGCGCATCTACGAGCGAAGCGGCGACAGACCGCTCGCGGCGCCCCTTCCCGCGCAGCGCGAGGGAAACCCGACTTCCGGCTCCCCGTAGATGGGCCCGGATGTCCGCACCCGCCGGGGCGCGGCCGCTCACTTCATCTCGAGACGGAGGACTCCCATGAGACGACCTGCGATCCTGCTCGTCCTGCTGTCCCTGCTGCTGCTGGGCGGCGCCACCCGGGCCGCCGACCCGGCCGCCGCGGAGCCGGATCGGGACGACATGCGCCTGTTGCGGATGCCCGACATCCACGGCGACACCATCGTCTTCGTCTACGCCGGCGATCTCTGGACCGTGCCCGCCGCGGGCGGCGAGGCGCGCCGCCTGACCAGCCACGTCGGCGAGGAGACCTTCCCCAAGTTCTCGCCCGACGGACGGCACATCGCCTTCAGCGGCGACTACGACGGCAACCGGGACGTCTTCGTGATCCCGGCCGCGGGGGGCGTCCCCGAGCGCCTGACCTGGCATCCGGCCCCGGATCGGGTCATCGACTGGCAGCCCGACGGCCGCAGCGTCCGCTTCCAGTCGCTGCGCGCCAAGCACGACGGCAACGATCTGCAGCTCTGGACGGTGCCGCTGGCCGGCGGCCTGCCGCAGAAGATGATCCTGCCGGAGGGCGGTCTCTCCAGCTACAGTCCCGACGGCCGGCGGCTGGCCTACAACCGGCGCACGCGCGAGTTCCGGACCTGGAAGCGTTACAAGGGCGGCTGGGCCCAGGACATCTGGATCTTCGACTTCGCCAGCAACCAGGGCGAACGTGTCACCGACTGGGTGGGAACCGACAGCTTCCCCATGTGGTACGGCGACACCATCTACTTCACGAGCGATCGCACCGGCCGATTGCAGATCTGGGCCCGCGATCTCGCCACCGGCGAGCAGCGCCAGGTCACCCGGCACGAGGAGTACGACGTCAAGTTCCCGAGCCTCGGCCCCGACGCCATCGTCTACGAGAACGGCGGCTGGCTGTGGGTGCTGGACCTGCCCGGCGAGCAGACCCGGCGCGTGAAGGTGAGCCTGCACGACGACTTCGTGCTGACCCGCTCCGCGCTCAAGACCGTGGACGATCTCATCTCGAGCGCGGACATCGCCCCCGACGCCAAGCGGGCCGTGTTCGCCGCCCGCGGCGACGTCTTCAGCGTGCCGGCCGAGAAGGGCAACGTCCGCAACCTGACCGCCAGCTCCGGCGTGCGGGAGCGGGCCCCCGCCTGGTCCCCCGACGGCCGCTGGATCGCCTACTTCGGCGATCGTTCCGGGGAGTACGAGATCTACCTGCGATCCGGGGACGGCCGCGGCGAGGAGCGGTGCGTGACCAAGGGCATCCGGAGCTACCTGACCGGCATGCGGTGGTCCCCCGACAGCCGGAAGATCCTCTTCAGCGCCGCGGACCTGACGCTGTCCTGCCTCGAGGTGGCTGGCGGCAAGATTTCCCGGATCGCCAAGAGCCCCGTGGAGGACATCACCGATTACGCCTGGAGCCCCGACAGCCGCTGGGTGGCCTACGCCATGGCCGAGGAGAACGGCTACGCCTCGATCTTCCTCTACGACACCGAGACGGAGCAGACGACCCGCGTCACCACCAATTTCACCAACGACACCGATCCCGTCTTCGACCCGGAGGGGAAATACCTCTACTTCGCCTCCGCCCGGAACTGGCAACCGGTGTACGGCAACATCGAGTTCCGTCCGCTCTGGACCCAGCAGGACGGGATCTACCTGGTCATGCTCGGCAAGGACCAGGCCATCCCCTTTCCCCCCGAAAGCGACGAGGTCGAGGTGCAGGAGGAAGGGAAGAAGGAGAAGAAGCAGGACGAGGACAAGGACGCCAGGGCCGGCAAGAAGGACAAGGACGAGGAGGCCGGCGAGGAAGCGGAGCCGCCCCCCGAGACGAAGATCGATCTCGCGGGGATCGAGCAGCGCATCGTCGCCTTGCCGGTCGAGGCCGGCAACTACCGCAACCTGCAGGCGGCCGAGGGCAAGCTCTTCTACCAGAGCCGTCCGCTGCGCCCGGGCAGCAAGACCGGTCCCGCCCTGCTGGTCTTCGTGATGGAGGACCGGGAGGCCAAGACGGTGCTGGCGGAGGCGAACTTCTATCGCCTGGCCGCGAACGGCGAGAAGATCCTCTACGCCAGCCACGACAGCTACGGCATCGTCGACGCCGCGCCCGATCAGAAGCCGGCCGAGAAGCCGCTGCGCACCGGCGAGATGAAGGCGCACGTGGACCCGCGGGCCGAATGGGTCCAGATGATGCGCGAGGCCTGGCGCGTCGAGCGGGACTTCTTCTACGACCCCGGCCTGCACGGCGTGGACTGGGATCACATGTACGAGCGCTACGCGCAGCTGGTGCCGTACATCGCCCACCGCAGCGACCTGGACTACCTCATCGGCGAGATGCTCGGCGAGCTGAACTGCTCGCACAGCTACATCCGCCACGGCGGGGACTTTCCCCGCCCGGAGCGTCTCGGCACGGGTCTGCTGGGCTGCGACTTTGTCCTGGACGAGCGGAGCGGCCGCTACCGGCTGGAGAACGTGCTGCGCGAGCGCGACTGGAACGGCGACGATCGCACGCCCTTGAACGTGCCCGGACAGGAGGTGCCGGACGGCGCGTACCTGCTGGCCGTGGACGGAGTGGATCTCCGCGCCCCCCTCAATCCCTACGCGCTCTTCGAGGACAAGGCGGACCGGGCCGTGGTGCTGAGCGTCGCCTCCCGGGCCGACGGCAAGGACGGCCGCGAGATCACGGTCGAGCCGATCCGTTCCGAGGCCGGTCTGCGCTACACCGCCTGGGCCGCGGGCAACCGCCGCAAGGTCGCCGAGCTGTCCGGCGGCCGCATCGGCTACCTGCACATGCCCAACACGGCGGTGCACGGAGCGCAGGAGTTCGCCAAGGGCTACTACCCGCAGCTGCGCAAGGAGGCCCTGATCATCGACGAGCGCTACAACGGCGGCGGCTGGGTGCCCGACTTCTTCATGAACATCCTGCGCCAGAAGCTGGTGAGCCTCTGGCAGCCGCGCTACGGTCAGCTCGAGCGCACCCCGGGCAGCACCTTCGCGGGCCATCTGGCCATGATCAGCAACGGGCTGGCCGGGAGCGGCGGCGACGCCCTGCCCTACTACTTCAAGGCCTACGGTCTGGGGCCGCTGGTCGGCACCCGCACCTGGGGCGGGCTGGTCGGCTACTCCCGGGTCATCCGCCTGCTCGACGGCGGCGGGGTCACCATTCCGGAGTTCGCCTTCATCAACACGCAGGGGCGGTGGGACGTGGAGGGGCACGGTGTCGATCCCGACGTCGAGATCGACAACCTGCCTCAGGATGTCATCGCCGGACGCGATCCCCAGCTGGAGAAGGCGGTGGCGGTCCTGCTGCAGAAGCTGAAGGAGGAGCCGGTCGAGCTGCCGGAGGCACCGGACTTCCCGCGTGACAAGGCGCGCTAGGCATATATAGTACCTGCGGCGGCCGGCGGGCGACCAGCGGCCGCCCTCCTTGTGACTGCCCCCGCCGCGATTTCCGGGGATCGGCCTCGGCCGGTTTCCTCCCGACGGCGGGGGCGGTCCTCTGCCCGGCTGATTCACGCATGATCCGGGTCAGGGGAGCGCCTGCAGGTGGATGTCCAGCTGCAACAGCGAGTCCTCGCGGACGACCTGGCCGTACTCAGACCGGTAGTCGCGGAAGGCGAGCAGGTCGGGGCCCTCGCGGACGACCTGCAGGTAGGAATCCAGATGCTCCCGCAGGTGCCGGAAGGCGCTGCGGGCGGACTCGGCATCAGCGTAGGGAATCACCAGCCGGGTCCAGGAGCGCCCGGAGCCGTCGCGGTAATCGGCCAGGGCGCCGAAGATCCGCCCGCCGAGCTGCAGGACGTCCCCCTCGCCGAAGGTGTAGACGGGCTCCAGGGCGTAGGGCCCGCGGAACAGGCGGCGGCTGCCGGCCACCTGGTCCGCGGCGGGCAGCAGCCGCCAGATGTCCGGCTCCCGGGCCTCCGGGACCCCGGCAACCGCCGCGTTCAGGAGGGCCGTCATGTCCGGCAGGAGCGCCGCGTCGCCGGCGAAGTTGTTCACCTGCAGGTAGCGGTCCCCCTTCAGCGCCAGGATCTGGTACCGGCTGCCCGTGTTCCGAGCTGCCAGGCCGTCCACGGGCGTCTCGTGGCCGCACTTGGCGAGGTAGATGCCGAGGGCGGCGAGGGGGCTTTCCATGACGTAGGTCTCGAGCTCGAGCTTGACCGCACCGCTGCGGTACTCCTGGATCACCAGCTCGCGGAAGCCGAACTCCAGGAACAGCTCCGCTCCCCCGTCGATGCGGCCGTAGAGATTCTCGGCCGAGAAGCGCAGCAGGGGACCCGCCGCTTCGGGGTGGTGCGCCGCGGCGGCGTGCGCCGGCGGGCCGGCGGTCGCCAGTAGCGCGGTGATCAGCAGCCCGGTGATCGGCGGCGAGGGCGGCGCCCGCATGGTGTTTCCTCTAGACGGTGACGTGCTCGATGCGGCCGGCGTCGGCGATCCCGAGGCCCAGCTTCTCCCCGTAGTGCAGGTAGTCCGTATAGCGCGGGTGCTCGTTCACGTCGATCCCCATCGCCTTGCGCTTGGCCACGATCTGCTGCTGGCAAACCATGTCCAGGGCGAAGGGATCGGTGGCCAGGTACAGCCGCTGCCAGTCGTAGGTGAACTGGGCGTTCGGCATTGGCCCTCCCTCGTACTGGGCCACCAGACCGTCGACCACCGTCAGGACCCACTTGTCGCGAATGCAGGGGAACGCCGAGACCTCGGTGTTGACCTCGAAGCCGAGCCGCTGGTGCAGGCGGCCGGTGTTGCAGATGGCGCCGTAGCCGAGGTTCTTGGTGGCGATGGAGATCCCGTTGCCGGTGTTCTTGAAGACCGGCATGTTGATGATCTTGGTCAGCCGCCGGGTGATCAGCTTGCCGAAGTACGAGTCCTTGCCGTTGAAGACGTGCTGGTTCAGGTAGTTCCTGTCCTGCGGCGCCTCCACGTCCACCCAGTAGGACATCTCGCGGTCGAACCGCCCCTCGCTGACATGCTTCCCCCGGGCGTCGAGCCAGCGGCTGTCGTCGGTGGCCCCCTCCTCCATGGCCGCCTCGTCCATGGTCTGCAGGCCCGCGATCCCGATCTCCGGGTAGCGCTCGGTCGTGAAGCCGGCATCCTGCAGCATGTAATCGAAGCGATCCCAGATGACGATTTTCCGGCGCGGCAGGCCGTTCGCCGTCAGCCAGGTCACGATCGCGTCCACCAGCTCGAGCCGCGTGCTGATCAGGCCGCCGCCCACGGGATTGACCTTGATGCCGACGACGTCGTCGGGGGTGAACAGGAGCTGGAAGCTCTCGGTGGGCTCGCGCCCCGTCAACGCCTGCAGTCCCTGTCCGAACATGGTCCCGATCACCGCGCCGTCCGGCTGGCCCTCGACGACGGAGCGTGGATCGTGGATCTCCACCACCCGGCCCGGAAATGGCCCCGGCAGGGAGTGTGCGGTTCGCGGCACGTCGAGGTGGTCCTTCAGGTTGGTCGCGGGCTTGGCCGGCGACTTCGACTCCTGCTCCTGCGCCCAGGCATCGGGCGTGCCCAGCAGGATCCCCGCTCCCACCGCGGTGCCCACCTTCAGGAAATCGCGGCGGTTGACGCGGAAGCGCTCGTGCATGGATTCGTAGCCTCGGCCGTTCATGGGAGACCTCCTGGGGCCCGGACGGAGTGGCGCAGGATCGCGACGATCAGGGTAGTATACGTCATGGGACAAAAAAGTTGAGTCGGGAATGCGGGCGCCGGCGCGGGGCTTCTCCTTGACGGCCCCGGACGCCGGACGCACCGTTCGCCTGGCGGGATCGGGCCCGCCCGCACGTGCCCGCTCGGCGAAACCACGCGGAGGTCGAGAGCGATGAGTCCGATGGAGCTGGATCTGCACGGCAAGGCGGCCCTCGTCACCGGGGCCTCGCGCGGCATCGGGGCGGCCGTGGCCCGCAGCCTGGCCGCCCACGGCGCCCGCGTGGGCGTCCACTACCACCGCGACCGGCCGGCCGCCGAGGCCGTGGCCGCGGACCTGGCGGGGTCCGGGCACGCCGTCCTCGCCGCGGACCTGAGCGCCGCCGAGGAGGCCGCCGGCCTGGCCGGAACGGCGGCCGCGGCGCTGGGCGGTCTCGACATCCTGGTGAACAACGCCGGCATCTACGAGCTGCACGACGTGTACGCGCTCGATGCCGCCGGCTGGCGCGACGTCTGGCAGCGCACGCTGGCCCTCAACCTGCTGGGTCCGGTCCACCTCACCTTCGCGGCCATCCCGCACCTGCGGCGGGCCGGCGGCGGGCGCGTGGTGAACATCTCGTCCCGCGGCGCCTTCCGGGGCGAGCCGGAGGCGCCCGCCTACGGCGCCGCCAAGGCCGGTCTGAACAGCTTCAGCCAGTCCATGGCCCAGGCCCTGGCGCCGGACGGGATCGTGGTGACGGTCGTGGCACCCGGCTACGTCGCGACGGACATGACGACCGATCTGCTGGTGGGGGCGCACGGGGAAGCGGTTCGCCGCCAGAGTCCGCTAAACCGCGTGGCGACGCCGGAGGAGGTGGCCGAGGTGGTGCTGTGGCTGGCGGCCGCCCGCTCGGACTACGTGACCGGTGCCATCGTGGACGTCAACGGCGCCTCCTACCTGCGCTCCTGAGACCGGCTCAGCCCGAATTACTCATGAATGATCCGGGTTAGTCCGCCTCCGCCAGGAGACGGCGCAGCACGCGCCGGATGGAAAGCCCCTGCACGACGATCGAGAAGAGCACCACGATGTAGGTGCAGGTGATCAGGAGGGGCTTCTCGGGGATCGGCGGCAGGGAGAGCACCAGGGCCACCGAGATGCCGCCGCGCAGGCCACCCCAGGTGAGGATGCGCACCACCCCGCGCGAGAAGCGCCGGCGCAGGCTCAGCACCGAGATGGCCGCCGAGACGCTCAGCAGGCGCGCCAGCAGCACCACGACGATGCAGAACAGTCCCGCCAGCACGCTCGGCCCGTGGAAGGCCACCACCAGCACCTCGACGCCGATGAGCAGGAAGAGCACGGCGTTGAGGATCTCGTCGATCAGCTCCCAGAACTTCTCCAGGTAGTCGGCGACCTCGTCGCTCATGGCGAAGGCCCGCCCGCGGTTGCCGATCAGCAGGCCGGCGCAGACCACCGCGATCGGCCCCGAGACGTGCAGGGCCTGGGACAGCCCGTACGCCCCCATGACCAGGGCCAGGGTGATCATCACCTCGACCTTGTAATCGTCGATGCTGAGCATCAACCGGTAGGCGAGGTATCCCGCCACCAGCCCGAGGGCCGCCCCACCGCCGGCCTCGCGCAGGAAGAAGAGCGCCAGGTCGCCGGCCCGCAGCCCGCCCTCCACGTGGCCGGCCTGCACGGCGCCCGCCGCCGGGAGCATGGCCACCAGCCCGGTGAAGACGACCACCGCCACCCCGTCGTTGAAGAGCGACTCGCCGGCGATCTTGGCCTCCAGGGAGGGCGGGGCATGCAGGTGCTTCAGCGTGCCCATGACCGCGATGGGATCGGTCGGGGAGATCAGCGCTCCGAAGACGAAGCAGGCGAGCCAGCCGGCCGGCAGGTCGATCAGGGCGAAGACCCCCCGGCTCATCACGCCGACCAGCGCCGCCGAGGCCAGCAGGCCGACCGTGGCCAGGGAGGCGATGGTCCACTTGCGCTGGGCGAAGAAATCCAGGTCCGCGTGCAGGGAGCCGGCGAAGAGCAGGAAGCCCAGCATGCCGTGCATGAGGGCCTCGTTGAAGTCGATGCTCCCCACGAAGCCGCGCACGGCGGCCGTCACGCCCAGCCCGGGCACCAGCCGGTCCAGCAAGATCAGCGCTGCCGAGCTGGCCAGAGCGATGAGCATCAGACCGACGCTCGGCTCCAGCCGCAGGTAGCGGTGGTTCAACCAGCCGAACAGCGCGGCCAGCACGATCAGGACGGCGGCGATGTCGAAGAGGCTCATGACGTCGAGAAACGACCCCCGCGCTCGAAGTGGGCATCCGGCGCCGGTTCTCCCGCGGCGGCGCACCGCCCGGGGAGGCACGTGCGCGAGCATACCGCAGACCGGCGAATCCCCGAAGCGCTGTCTCCCGCGGACCGGCATCCTGACGGACTGGTGCGCCCGGCGGGATCGCACGGCCGGCGGTCGCGCGGCGCGCGGCTGCGCTGCCGGCGAAGTCCGGTCGGACGATGACACTCCGGCGCCGGCATGCTATCCTGCCGGCTGGCCCGCGGCCTTCCGTCGCGGAGTTTTCGGCAGGAGGAGCAGGACGTGGCCGGAGTGGTCCTGGAAGGCGTCAGCAAGGTGTTTCCCGGGGGCGTGACCGCGGTGGCTCCCATGGACCTGGAGATCGCGGACGGGGAGTTCGTGGTGCTGGTCGGCCCCTCGGGCTGCGGGAAGTCCACGACGCTGCGCATGGTCGCCGGCCTGGAGACCGCCACCACCGGCCGGATCCGCATCGGCGACCGCGTGGTGAACGACGTCGAGCCCAAGGACCGCAACGTGGCCATGGTCTTCCAGAGCTACGCCCTCTACCCCCACATGAGCGTGCGCGAGAACCTGGCCTTCGGTCTGAAGATGCGCAAGTTGCCCCGCGAGGAGATCCGCCGCAAGGTGGGAGAGGTGGCGCGGGTGCTGGGCATCGGGGAGCTGCTGGACCGCCGTCCGCGCGCGCTCTCCGGCGGCCAGCGCCAGCGGGTGGCCCTGGGGCGGGCCATCGTGCGCGATCCCGACGCCTTCCTCTTCGACGAGCCCCTGTCCAACCTGGACGCCAAGATGCGCGTCCAGATGCGGACCGAGATCAGCCGCCTGCACCACGATCTCGGAGCCACCATGGTCTACGTCACCCACGATCAGGTCGAAGCCATGACCCTGGGCCAGCGCATCGTGGTGATGAACCGGGGCGTCGTCCAGCAGGTGGACACGCCGCTGGCCCTCTACGACCGGCCGGCCAACCGCTTCGTCGCCGGCTTCATCGGCTCGCCCGCCATGAACTTCCTGCCGGGCCGGCTGGTGCGCGAGGACGGGCTGCGCTTCCTGGTGGACCCGCCCGCGGCGTCGGCGGGGGAGAGCGACGAGGAGCCTCCGCGCCTGCTCGAGGACGTCCCGGAACCGGCGATGGAGAGCAGGGGGCCGCTCCCTCTCGCCCTGCCCGCCTCCTTCCAGCCTCCGGAGAGCCTGCTCCGGCAGCCGGTCGTCCTCGGGATCCGCCCCGAGCACGTGGCCCTGGCCGGCTCGGGCGGCTTCGCCAGCGGCAGGGCTCTGCTGCGCGTGGTCGAGCTGCTGGGCAACGAGACGCTGCTCCACCTCGATCTTGGCGGCTGGCCGCTCACCGTGCGGGCCCAGGGTCAGGCCGGCGCGAAGGTCGACGACGAGGTCGGCCTCGCCCTGCAGGCGGCCCACATCCACCTGTTCGCCGGCGACAGCGGCGAGAACCTGCTGCTCTCCTGAGGAGGATCTCTGCCGCGCTTCTGACGGGGTGTCTCGCCCTCCGGAAGAAGAGCGGCGGTCATCCGGCGGGGCAGGAGGGGGCTGCCAGAAAGGACCGGGGGAAATCAACGTCCCCCGGCGGCCCGGCCCGCACTGTCCCATCTCAGCAGGTAGGGCCAGTCGCTCTCCGCCCCGGTGACCGAGCGGAGCGGCGGGGCCGGTACGGCCTGCCCGTCAGGCCAGATCGCGGACACGTTCCATCCCCCGGGAAGCGCCGCCTGGAAGCGCATCAGGATCTCCCGACCGGGCGCCGACCCGGTCGGCGGGCCTGTTCCGGCGGCGGTGTGACCAGCCACCGGGCTCCGGCGGTGGCACTCCACCACGCAGGGCTGCCCGCCGAGCCGCATCCGCACGACCAGGTCGCTCCACTCCGGCGGACAGGCCGGCGCCACGACGATCCGCGGTGGATCGGCGGTCAGGTCCACCCCGAGTCCCAGGTAGTCGTCCACGACGGTTCGCAGCAGCTCGGCCAGGGACCAGGCCTGGCTGGTGGCGCCTCCGAACTCGTCTTTGCCGGCCGCCGGCGCGCCGTCGCGGATCTCCTGCAGGGTTCCGACGGCCCCCTCGTCCAGGATCTCGTCCAGCAGCCTCCGCGTCTGGGAGAAGCCACGGCGGGGATCGGCGAGGGCCGACACGTAAGCGCCGGAGAGCCAGAGCCAGACGTCGCCGTTGTGGTAGGCCTCGTCGTAGTAGTAGTGCTCGAGATCCAGGTGGCGCGGATGGAAATGCGGGTCCTGCTCCGCGAGGGAGAGCACGCCCTGTGGCCGGATCAGCTGCGCCTCGGCCTCGCGCACCACGGCCGCACGCTGCTCCCCGCTGAAGAGGGCAGGGGAGGCCAGGATCGCGAGCAGCCCGTTGGGACGGATCTGCGTGTCGGGCGTGCCGTCGCGGTTCAGATGATCGACGAGGCGGCCGTCCCGCCAGAACCGGCTCGCGAAGCCGGCGGCCAGCTTGCCGGCCTGTTCGTTGTAGCGAGCGGCCAGGGTCTCTCCGCTCAGGCCCACGGGCGCTCCCTCGATCCGGCCGAACTTCGCGGCCAGCCGGGCCGCCACCAGCAGCCCGCGGTGGAAGAGGGCCTGCACCTCGACCGCGCGGTCGCCGCGGGGCGAGTAGGGTTGCTGCTCGCCGCCGGCGTCCATCCAGGTCTCGCCGTCGCCGTGGGTGAGAAAGCCCTCCTCGTCGACGGCGTGGCGCAGGGCCCCCTCCACGGCGCGGATCACCATGGGGGCCATTTCCCGGGCGAAGGCGTCGTCGCCCGACCGCCGCCACAGCTCGTCCAGGGCCCGCACGAACCACCACGTGCCGTCCACGCCGGCGAACTGGACCTGCTCGACGGTGACGAAGTTGGGCAGGCGCCCCTCGCGCTGGCTCTGTGGATCGCGGTCCTGCCAGGCGGCGAAGGAGCGCAGGAGCGCCTCGGCGGTGGCGAAATCGCCCTGGACGAGGCAGGCGCCCGGCAAGGTGATGAAGGTATCGCGGCCCCAGTAGGTGGTGAACCAGTAGAAGCCGGCGTAGAGGCCCAGACCCCGCTGCTCCATGATCAGGTTGTCCAGGGAGATGCGGGCCCAGGCGAGCGCCCGGTCATCGCGTTCGTTTCCGGTGCGGATCAGGTTCTCCGCCAGCAGGCTCTCCAGGCGCGCCTGGCGGTCTCGGGCCAGGTCCAGGGCCTCGTCGCGCAGACGACGGGCCCGCGCCGCAGCCGCCTTCGCGGTGCTGTCGGCGGCCACCACCATCTCCACCGTTCCCCCGGGGATGCGCGGCGGGATCACGGCCCAGATGGCTCCGGGGAAGAAGGGGAAGGCCTGGGCCATCGCCTTCCGGGCCTTTCCCTTGGGGTAGATCACGTCGAGGTAGCGGCCGTCGGGCGCGAAGCCCTGAGCCCCCGTGACGGCCACGGCGAGCCAGTCCGGCAGCCCGGGCGGGGCCGTGTCCGGCCGCTCGCGCCGGGCCACCCGCAGGACGTCACCCTCCCACCGGACCTGGTAGGGGTAGCGGCCGACGCGCCAGAGGAAGCGCATGTCGATGCGCGGGACGACCTCGCAGCGACCCGGCGGCACCCCCTCCCAGACCACGCGGAAGCCGTTGCTGCGATCGAAGAGCTGGACCGTCTCGTCGATCTCGGTGCCGTCCGGCAGGACGTGATGCCGCACCAGGCGATCGGGATGAACATCGGCCCGCATCGCGGTGGCCGGTCCCACCTCCACTCCATCCTCCAGCCGCAGGGTCCAGCCGTCCAGGAACTCGTGCATGGCGATGGTGAAGCCGTGATAGCTGCGCGTATCGGGGCCGACCGCCTCCCCCGCCAGGTGGGCCGCTCCCTTGTCCGTGAAGATGAACTCGCGAGGATGCTCCGGGATGACCGTGATGACCAGCTCCGCGAGCCCGAGCGGCGCCGGCACGGACGGAGGTTCCTCGGCAGCGGCAGCCGGCTCGCCGGGCGCGGTGCTGGGCACGGCGGGAGCGGTGGGTGCGGCGGGTGCGGCGGAGGCTGCAGTGGCGGGAGCAGTGGGTGCGGAGGCAGGGCTGGCGGCATGTACGGCCGCGGGGCTGATGGCAGAAAGGCCGATCGCCGAACCGACCAGCAGGGTGGTCGCCAGGGCTGACGGAAGAAGAGAGATAGGCCTCGCTTGCATGGAGATCCTCCGCAGGATACGCCGGTGCGCAACGCCGCGCCCGCTCCCTTCAGGATAGGTCATTGCCTTGCACAGGTAAATGTCGGGGCCGAACGTGGCCGACACCATGCCTCGGAAGGGGAGGCGGCGGACAGGCCGGCCCTGGCGAGCCGATCGTGCATCCGGGTGAACCGCGCCCGGCGAGCCGGGCATCAGCGGCCGAAGATCTCCTCGAAGAAATCCAGCATGGCCCGCCAGGAGCGCCGGTCAGCCGTGGGGCTGTAAGCCAGGGCGTCCATGCCATGGAGGTCGGCCTCCGGGTTGGTGAAGCTGTGCTTCGCTCCCCCGTAGATGTTTAGCTCCCAGTCCGCACCCGCCGCCGTGAGGTTCTTCTCGAAGGTCTGGATCTGTTCCTGTGTCGTCAGCGGATCACTGCCACCGTGACAGACCAGGATCTTGGCCTTGACCGTGCCGGGCGCTGCCGGCTGCTGCGGCAGCGAGCCGTGGAAGCTGACGACGCCGTTCAGATCGACGCCCGCCAGGGCCATGTTCAGGACCACCCCGCCGCCGAAGCAGTAGCCGATGGCGGCGATGCGCTCACCATCCACGTGCGGGTCGGCGCGGAGCAGCTCGTAGGCGGCCAGGAAGCGCTGGCGGCCGAGTTCGGCGTTCCGGCTCACCTCCGCGGCCCACTGGCCGGCTTCCTGAGGGTGCTCGGTGACCTTGCCCTCCCCGTACATGTCCACCGCCAGGGCCACGTACCCCTCCTCCGCCAGCATGTCGGCGCGACCCTTGGCGTAGTCGTTCAGGCCCCACCACTCGTGCACCACCAGCACGCCGGGCCGCGGACCCTCGTCCCGGTCGTCGTAGGCCAGGTGTCCCTTCAGCTGGGTGTCACCTTGCCGGTAGGGCACCTCCTCGGTGTGCAAGGCCGCCAGCGCCGGTCCGGCGAGCAACGGGATCAGGCCGGCCAGCATCGCGATTCCGAGCTTCATGCCGATTCCTCCTGCGATGGATATACGGGCACGCGGCCGCGCCGGGGGCCCCTCCGGCTCGCCGGCGGGCCCGGGCCGCTCGCGTTCGTGCGTCACCCGGCTTCCCCTGGGCTTCCGTGATCTTGGCAACGGCCGCAACTTCCGCAGCTTCCGCGGCCTAGCTTGCCACACGCGCCAGGTCCTGCGCGGCCGCCAGCAGCACCGCGGGACGGACGCGCCGCGTGTGATCCGGACTCATGTAGCTGAACTGAATGACTCCCTTGGTGTCGACCACGTAGGCAGCGGGCACCGGCAGGATGTGGTGCTGGCGGCCCGAAGCCTCTTCCAGCTCCGCGCGAAATTCCGGGTATTTCTCGAAGGTGGCATCGTCCACCCTGTAGGCCAGGCCCAGGGCGCGAACCAGCGCGGCGTCGCGGTCCGAGAGCAGCAGGTAAGTCATCCCGTGCTCCCGGAGCGTTTCCCGGAGCTTCTCGGGGCGGTCCATGCACACCGCGATGATGCGGCAACCCATCTCCTCGAGCCGGGGCTCGATCTCCTGCAGCTGAACCAGCTGCTTGTTGCAGTGCGGTCACCAGCCGCCCCGGTAGACGATCAGCACGGTGCGCTGCTGAGCGAGGGCCGCTGTCAGGTCATACGGCTTCCCTCCCGAGGTGGTGAGAATCGCCGCCGGTACACGGTTGCCCACCAGCAGCGGGCAGATGTCCTGCGGACTGATCGCCACGTCATCTATATCGGTCGGGCTGTTCATCTCGAAGCTCCCTGTCAGGCGGCATGAGCCGGCCATGTCACTATTGGGGGACCGTTCGGCCTCCATATCTTATACAAGATAATAATGATTCTGATTCTGGCCTCCTGGCGGGCTGGCGGGCGCTTCAGCGCTTCATGGCCAGGAGCAGTCCATCCCGGATGGGCACCAGGGAGACGATCCAGCCCGGGTCGCGGACCAGGGCGCGGGTGAAGGCGCGCACGCCCTGGGTGGCCGGCGAGCGGTCCTCGTCGTCGAAGATCCGCCCGTGCCAGAGAGCGTTGTCGGTGATCAGCACGCCGCCGGGGCGCAGCTTGTCCCTGATGACCGGCAGCGCCTCGGGGTAGCCCTCCTTTTCGATGTCGTTGAAGATCAGGTCGAAGGCCGGCGGTGTCTCGCGCAGGTGGGCGACGGCCTCGCCGACGTGGTAGCGGACGATGGTCTGGTAGCCCAGCCGGTCGAAGTGCTCCCGCGCCTGCCGCGACAGATCCTCGTCCCAGACCACGTGGTGCACCACGCCGCCGCCGTTCTCCTGCACGGCCCGGGCGAACCAGGCGGTGGAGTACCCGAACCCGCTGCCCAGCTCGAAGACGCGCCGGGCGCGGATCATGCGGGCGATCTGGTAGCAGAGCTGGCCCGAGGCCGGTCCGACGATGGGGAAGTCCGTGCGGGCGGCCCGTTCCTCCATGGCCTGCAGCTCGGCGGAGCGGGGCGGGACCAGCCCGTCGAGGAAGGCGCTCAGGGCGGGGGCGATGGGATCCATGACGGGTCTCCTTCTCATCCGGTGTTCCAGGCCGGGGCCGCGCCCCGATCAGGCGAGGCCCCGCACAAGCCGTGCTCCGAACGGGCCGCACGGAAACCGTCGCCTGACGGCCGTCAATCGTCGTCGGAGACGTGGTCGTGCGGCTCGAGATGCACCACGACGTCGATGACGTCGGGCACCTGGGCGCGGATGCGCGCGCTGACAATCTCGGAGATTTCGTGGCCTCGCGCCACACTCGTCGCACCGTCCACGGTGATGTGAAGGTCGACGAACACGCTGGATCCCATGCGGCGCGTACGGATGGCGTGGACCGACGTGACCTCGGGAGTGCTCAGACCCACGTCCCTGATGAGGGTCCGCACGTCATCCGGCGCCCCCGTGTCCGCGAGCTCGTAGAAGGCCGGTTTCACGATGCTCCAGGCGGCGTGGAGGATGAAGAGGGAGACGATGAGCGCGCCAATGTGGTCCACGTACGACAGCTTGCGGTCGATCAGCGTGATCACCACCGCCACGGCGGCGGGGTAGGAGCTGATGGAATCGGAGCGGTGATGCCAGGCGTTGGCGACCAGGGCCGAGGAGCGGATCCGCCGGCCGACCGCCACGGTCCAGCGGTAGAGCCATTCCTTGAGGACGATGGAGAGCCCGGCGGCGCCGAAGGCGATCCAGCCTGGCTGCTGCTGGTGCACGGAGCGCACGGAAGTGATGGCCGTGTAGCCTATCGCCACACCCACCACTCCCAGAATGAGCCCGATTCCCGCGGTGATCAGGGTCTCGATCCTGTGGTGACCATAGGGATGGCCGGCGTCCGCCGGTGCCGACCAGTAGCGCACGCCCAGCAGCACCGCGATGTCCGTCAGCGTGTCCGACAGGCTGTGCACGGCATCGGCCACCACGGCCTGGCTCGAGCCGAGCACGCCGCCGGCGAACTTGGCGGCCGCCAGGAAGAGGTTCAGCGCCAGCCCCACCCAGGTGACCCGGCGCACCTGGTGCGCCTGCTCCGCCACGAGCAGCGGGATTGAATCGCGGAATTCCGCCTCATCGTTCACGGCGAGCCCTTCGGCCTCAGGTTTGCCGGCCGCGCGCCTGCTCGACGGCGTCCCGCCAGCCCTGCGGATCCGGCACGGCCCAGGCCACGGCGTCATCTCCCTCGCCCCCGTGATAGGCCACGTGGAGCAGGGGACGGAAGATGGTCTTGCCGAGATGGCTCCTGACGAGCGAGGTCTCGATGATCCGCGCCAGCGGAATGCGGATCTCGCGACGCGGCGCGGCCATGAGGAAGTAGAGTTCCTCCGGCAGGAGCACCAGCGCGCCGTTACCGCGCAGCTGGGCCGGGCCGAGGGAGGCGAAGCCGAAGAAGTTGGCACGCAGGGAGCGGCGCAGGACGCGGCGCCCCGGCAGTCGGCTCTCCAGCTCCGCCTGCAGGCGACGTCGCACCAGGCTCGCGATGAAGCCGAGGAGCAGCAGGAGGACGAGCAGTCCTCCGGCCACGAAGGCGATGACGGTCAGCGTGGTGTTCATGCCGCTCCCTTTCACCGCGGCCCGAGCGACAGGATACCACGGCGCCCGGCCGCGCTCCAGGGGACTTCAGGGGATCGGCGTCGAACGCAGCGAGCCCCCGCCGCCGGCGGGGGCTCGCTCCAGGAAGCGGGTCGGACGGCCGCGCGTGGCCGTTACTTCAGGAGCAGCATCTGCCTGGTGTCGCTCAGGCCGTTCACCTGCAGGCGGTAGAGGTAGACGCCGCTGCCGGCCTGCCGGCCGCTGTCGGTGCGACCGTCCCAGACGGCCACGCCCTCGCCGGCCTGGAAATGACCGGACCTGAGCGTGCGCACCAGCTCACCGCGCAGGTTGTAGATGCACAGGGAGCCCTTCCCGGCCTCGGGAATCAGGTAGCGGATCTCGGTCAGCGGGTTGAACGGGTTGGGCTGGTTCTGGCCCAGGACGAGCGCCTTGCGCGGAGGCGTCGTCACGCTCACGATCTGGCACTGCTGGAAGCGATCCACCGGCAGCACCTGCGGATTGCCCGCGGCGTCATGGTTGTCCGCATCGACCGTGAAGGTGCGGTTGTCCTGGGTCGGGCACTCGTACACGTCGTTGAAGAGGTACTTGTACTCGGTGTCGATGTTGCTGGAGTCGGCGAAGACCACGCTCGCGGCGTAGATCTTGTCACCCGCCAGGTTGTCGGGATAGGCACCGTCGTCGTGCATCACGTTGAGCGAGGGAATGTCCCAGCTGAAGGTCGGCGGCTCGCCGTTGCTCGGCGTACCGTTGACCGACACCACGTCGCTGGGCGAGAGGCCCTCCCAGGCCGTGCCGTTGAAGTCCACCTGGAACACGACCTGCACCGCGCGCCAGGTGGTGCTGCAGCGGTCGTAGTGGACGACCGGCAGGGTGAGGGGCCCGAGCGCGCCACCGACGATGTCGTACAGCTCGTCGTTCAGGAAGAGGTGCCGGTTGTCCTGACCGAAGCACTCGTACACGTCGTTGAGCAGGAACTTGTACACGGCGTCCTTGTGCGCGCCGGCCGGGAAACGGAGGCGCGCCGAGAAGATGCCGTCCCCCGCCACCGCATCGGGAGCGATGCCGTCGTCGGCCAGCAGATTCAGCGAGGGCACGTCGTAGGTCAGGGGCGGCTCCGAGCCGTTGATGCTCACGACGTCGCCGGGTGCGTAGCCGTAGACGTTCAGGTCCACGAAGAACTCGACGTCGATGTCGTGCGTGGTGAACTGGGTCGGGTCCTCGTCGGCCCACCAGAACACCAGGCTGTCGGTGGGGCCGTTCGCCAGATCGAGGGTGTGCTGGCGGTTGGAGGCCAGCGGTTCGTAGGTCGTGCAGTTGTGCATGAACTTCCACTGCAGCAGCTTGCTGGCCGTGCCGGCCACGCAGTCGCCGGAGACGTGAAAGAGATTGGTGTACTCCCAGATGTCGTCCACGCCGGTGTCGGCCATGTCACCCGTGTCACAGACCGGTGTGAAGGTGAACGGCCGGACGTCGCCCTCGATCGTGAAGCGGTCGGGAGGGTTGGAGTTCGTGGCCAGGTAGAGACTGAACTTGCCGCGAAAGACCAGCCTCTTGAGCATGAAGCAAGCCCGGTTCGTGGTTCCGTTGGCGACGATGGTGTTGCCGGCCAGGTCCTTCACGCCGGTCACGGTGAGGGTGTACAGGCTGCCGCTGGGCGTCATCGGCGATCCCAGCTGCAGATGAACCAGGTTGAGCTGGGAGGCGTCGCGCGTGGCCGCCACGACCGGGTAGGCGCCCCCTCCACCGCCGCCCACGACGTAGTTGCCGGGGACCTGACCCGTGACCGGATCCACCGGCTCGTTGAACACGACGTCGAAAAAGGAGTCCGCGCCGAACTCGCCGCTCGCCCGCGCGGTGTTCTGGACCACCGGCGGATCGTTGTCGGCCGCCGCCTGGACGGTGTAGGGGAAGTAATCCGTCAAGGGGATCGGCGTCGTGGTGTCCCAGAGCGTGAAGTTGGGTGTGCTGAGCTGCAGACCGTCGTTCACGACGCAGTCCAGGGGCCCCTTGGTGGGGGAATCCTGGGTGGTCCAGGCCTCGAAGTTCACCAGGTCGGAGGCGGATACGCCGATGGTGCTGAGCAGCACCGCCAGCTCCTTGAAGCCCGTACTGGTCGCCCAGCCCAGCGAGCCCGGCCCCTGCGGCACGATCTCGGACCAGCCGGCTCCGTTCCAGAAGTAGCCCGCCTGCCAGTTGTTGTCCAGGTTGACGTAGAACATGTAGTCGGGCTTGGTGGCGGCCAGGGTCCACTCGATCTGGCGTCCGAAGGGATCCGTCGTCCCGCCGCCGGGCGTGTTCACGTCGATGGCGATGCCGATCTGCACCGCGCCCCAGCCGGCCGGGTCCTGCTGGATGCCGAAGTAGATCTTGTTGGCGTCGTTCGTGATGTAGACATCGCCGATGTCGATGTTGGGAAACTCGGTGTCCCCGCCGTCGGCATCGATCAGGTTGCTGGGGGCGAAGTCGTTGACCCCGTCGATGACGATGGTCTGGGGAATCTGGCCCCAGGCCCCGGCCGCACCCAGCAGCAGGGCCAGTCCGGCCACCAGGACCCCGGAGACACGAGAGCATTTCGCGTGCATGGACGTCCTCCTTACTTGATGAGCGACAGCGGGCGGCTGACGACCTGCCCGCAGCAACGCAGAGAACAGATGTAGGTCCCGGCCGCCACCCGGCGGCCGCGATCATCCACGCCCTCCCAGACGGCCTCGTGGCGACCGACCGTCAGAGGCCGAGCCAGCAGGGTCGCCACCCGGCGGCCCCGCAGGTCGTAGATGGCCAGGTCCACCGGCATGGGGCCGCTCCCGTCGATGACGAAGCTCAGGGTCGTGCGCGGGTTGAACGGATTGGGGACCGCGGGCCCCAGGGCGAAGCGCGCGGCCGGAAGCTCGGGCACCGGGGAGAGATCGAGGCGGTCCGGCCGCCCATCGCCGTTGCCGTCCACCGGGAGGGTCCAGACGTTGTCGATGACGGGCAGGGCCGCCGCCAGGTCGTCGGGCGCCGAGTCCCCGCCGAGCATGCCGTCCGGTTCGGGATCCCAGCAGAGCGAGGCCACCAGCGCGATCTGCGCCCCGGGCGGCACGGCGCCGTCGCCGAGGCCGTAGAGCGTGTTCCAGGGTATCGCCAGCTCGCTGCCCCCCGCGTCCCCGTAGGCGTGGAAGGAGTCGAAGGCCGACAGGATCTCGCTGCTGCGCTCGGCCGTCGCGGTGGGCGAGAGCAGCTGCCAGAAGCCGTCGCCATCCCACACCGACTGATGCTGGTAGCAGCCGTACTGGAAGTCGGCCGCGAAGCCCGGAGCGGTAAAAACCGCTCCCCGCTCCCAGACGTCGATGGCCGTCAGATCGGTCTGTCCGAGACCGGAGCCGGGATCCACGTCCAGGTAGATCAGCCACGAGTTGCTGCTGACCAAGCCGTCCAGCGCCAGGTAGAGGTAGGTGTCGTCCCAGCTCACGTGCAGGTCGTCGATCTCGTTGGCGGCCGTCCAGGCCGAGTCGCTGGAATCCGGCAGCACGAAGCCGAGGGACCACTCGCCGGTCTCGAGGTGCCCGTCGATGGTCACCTGGGTCTGGACGACCGTCACGCTCACGCCGGCCGCGGCCCCCACCGGCAGGTTGCCGTTGCCGGCCGCATCCCGCACGGCATCCGCATCCAGCAGCAACCGCAGATCCTGAGGGTCGAGCGCGGCGAGCGCCGTTGCGGTCGCTGGGTCGAGCTCGTAGGTCAGCACGAAGCTGGCCACAGTCTCGCTCACGGTGGTGCCGCCGCCGAGGACGACCTCGGCCGCGCCGTCCCCATCCTCGTCCACTCCGACGCCGCCGGGATCGGCGGTCGCCGGATCGGCCGGCTGATCGAAGGTTACCCGCAACCGGGTAGAGGCCGGGTAGAATTCGGCCGACAGGGGCGCGGGTCCAATGCTATCGAGGGTGACGGCCGCCAGCGCCTGCAGCTCGGCGACGTTTCCGGAGCCGTCGGGCGGGCTGCTGGGGCCGGCGAACAGGCGGCACTGGAACACGCCGCTGCCCCGGATCTCGTCCCCCTTCATGAGGGTGCCGGAGAAATCGCGCTGGTGCACCGCCCCGCCGCTGCCAACGACCCAGGCCGCCGCGATGCCCGTGTGCGGGTTGCGCTGCCCCATGTAGGAGGCATCGGGCGCCCAGATCCGGTCCAGCTGCGCATTCCAGGTCAGATCCACGAGGGAGGGCGAGAATCCGGACTGGATCCAGTGGGTGGCGGGGCCGACCCGGTAGACCACGTCGAGGAAGCTGTCGCCCGTGGCCAGAGCGATCTCCTTGGTGACCTCGGCATGCGACAACCTGAGGCGGGCTATCGGACCGCCTCCCGAAAGGATCTCGATCTGGTAGCCGTCGTGCTGGTAGTTGGGTCCGACCTCGCTGAAGGCGCCCACGTGGTTGTCATCGTTGAAGTCGCCCTCGGTGCCGCTCCAGTAGGCGTTGTCCACGCCGATGGCGCTGTCGTCATACCCCGGCCCCTTGACGAAGAGGTTGGTCAGCCGGCCGCCGATCCCCTCGATGACGCCGAAGAGGTGGTCGTTGTGGATCACGCACTCGTCGTAGCCGTCGCCGTCGATGTCCGTGAGGTAGGCGGCCGTCGTCGTCGCGTACTCGCCGTTCGCCCAGTGGGCGGCCTCGGCGTACATGCGCGCGTTCTTGACGTGCGCGCTGTACTTGTGCTCCCAGCCGCTGATGGGACCCACCAGGCCGTCGTGCCAGGCGGTCTCGTGCAGATTCGTCATCAGCACGTACCAGCCGGCCTGGGAGACGTTGTTGTCGGGCGCGGCCATCAGGGCGAGATAGGCGTCGTTCCAGAGCGTGCCGTAATCGGCGCAGCTGCCCCCGCTCCCGGCGCAGTCGCCGTTGCCGTCGCCGCCGGTGACATAGGGCACGAAGCCGGCCCAGTGGGTGTACCAGCCGTTGTCGCCGCCGCCGTAGCCGTCGGTGCCCCCGATCTCCCAGTAGGTGCCCGGCGTCGGATCGAAGGTGTCGCCGTCGAAGTCGGAATTGGCCAGGGCGTCGGCCAGCTTCCATGTGTGCAGCCAGGCACTCTCGGTGGCGCACTTGCCCACGAACCAGTCGTAGGTTTCCTTGGCGTAGGGCGTCGTGCCGGCCCAGGAACCCATCTCCGCCACAGATTCCCAGTCCTCAGCGAAGACGGCGATGCGGTACTGGCCGACCCCCGAGCCGGCCAGGCCGGTCAGGATGTCGAGGGCGGCCTGCCCATTGCCGCCCACGATGTCGCCGGTGAAGCTGCGGTCTCGCGGGATCAGCCGCAGGCCGTTGCCGCTCAGGAAGTGGATCCGGTGGTTGTCGTGCCCTGCCAGGTGCACGTCGTCGTCCAGGATCACGCCCTGGACGCCGTGCGGCTGCCAGTTGTCGCCGATCCAGTCGTTCACCCCGGCCGAGGGATAGCCGCTCGTGTTCAGCCAGACCCGCTCGGGAACCCAGGCCACCGTCGGGAAGTAGCCGTAGCGCGTGCTGACCATCTGCGTCTCGACGTCCACCGCCCAGTCGTTCATGGCATCCTGCACGAACGGCATGATGTGCTGGGCATAGGCGCTGGTCAGCAGGCCGGCCCAGCCCGCGGTCACGCCCGCCGTCAGCCAGCCGTTGAAGTCCTGCGGATCGCCTTCGTGGGCCGACCACTCCGCAGCCGCCTGGAGGGTCCCGGCCAGGTGGAAGTTGCCGGGGACGCCCGTTCCCTCGTGCACCTGCAGCGCCTCGTCGAAGCCCGAGCCCTCCGGATCGTCGGGCCGGCCGTGGAAGACGTCCGTATAGCCCAGACCCTGGTTGCCGTGCAGCACCAGGGCGCAGTGGGCCTCGTAGACCTTGTCGGGCGGGTAGCGGCCGCCGAGCACCTCGCGATCCGCCAGGGTCCTGGCCGTCACCTGGAGGGGATCCGCAGCCGAG
>Ga0315542_1000083_pt1 | contig 46350 bp, 42 predicted proteins | sample SalMarSW160120MG_FD_202541 | JGI IMG/M metagenome (GOLD analysis project Ga0315542, IMG submission 202541) | Salt marsh sediment microbial communities from the Plum Island Ecosystem LTER, Massachusetts, United States - Salt Marsh Sediment SW1601-20 ...
TTCTTATCGGTTATAACGTCGAGGCCGCCGCCGGAGAGCCGCGAAACGAACATTGTTCTGAGTCCCTCCCGCACGTAATCCCCCGGGTGTTCCGCATAGATGGCAAACGGAAAAAGCACTAGCGTCCTGTCGGCGGCGAGCGCAGGGAAGGTCAGGCACAGCAGGAGTCCAAAAAAAAGAAAAGATCGTATAACGTGAAAAAAGGGCCCATGGTTTTTAGTCATGTTGAGGAAGTCCCCCTCGCTCGGTAAATGTATGTCCTTTTTGTGCAAGGTAAGGAATGAACATGCATGCACCGCGTTCATTCCATACGCCACGGCATCGTATCTGTTTGGTGACAGGAGGTTGCTATACCATCCTCCGGGAAGAAGGTCAAGCGCCGGGATTTTCCTGCGGTTTGTATAAAAAGTGAAGAACGTTCCCAAAATGTGAATTAGGGGACAAAAAAACCCGGAGGAAGAAGATCCCCCGGGTTTTGGTTACCGGTGATTGTTACGCCAAGCAGGCGCTACTAGAAGGAGATCTTCCAGTAGGCACCGATGTAGGACCGCTTGCCTTGTTTTACTTTTGTTCCATCGGCAGATACAAGATCCTTTTCGTCCCTGACGCCGATTTCGGGATAGATGGTCAGGCCCTTGACGGGGGTGACGGCACACACCAGATAATAGGTGCCGTTGTCATCTTCTTCCTGCATATACCTTTCGACCTTTTGCGTAAAATAGCCGAGCTCTAAGGTTGCCATGTCGCTCACCTTATAGCCCAGGAGGCCTCCATACCCTTTGAGCTTGGCATCGGTGGTCTCACCCGTGACGGTATCTATCAGCATTGTTGAATAGCTAAAGCCTGAAGAGGTCAGCTCGCCGTAATTGTTGGGGTTCGTGGCGCCGTACATAACGGCCGTGAAATACAGGGGACCGAAGGGGACATGCACCTTGGCGCCGTAGAGGTTCGAATCCACGCTCTGGCTTCCGTCGGCCGGATCATCCAGATCATAGGAGGCCCACCCGCCGAAGAGGTCAATGGTCGCCGGTCCCAGGTTGAGGGTAAGGCATGCCTCAAACTCGGGGAGCGTCATTTTTTTCTCTACATTGGTGGGTGCCGGACCGTCAAATGCGGGACTAGTCATGGGATTATTCTGGGCCGCAATCTTGAAACTCCCCATGGCGAAGGGCACGGTGAGTCGAATCTGGTTGGTCCGCAGGCGGGACATGAGGTCGCCGTACACAACGCCGCTCTCGGAGTCGAACTGGGACATATCAAACGCCACGCACGCGGGGGTGTAGGTATGACCGATCAGGAGCTGGACCGGCCCGAAATCGTACTGGCCCCACCACTGGCGGTAGTAGGAATCGCTATTGGGCCTTATTTCCACGTTGGCGCTGAGGGCCCCTTCCGAGAACCGGGCGCCGAAGCGGCTGTCCGCATAGTCCGGTTCAAACATGAGCTGGCTGTATGATTTGTCATTCGGGTTATACAGCCCCTCAAAATTCGACACATAATTGTCGCTTTTCTTATAATAGTAGGTGTTGAAACGGTAATCACCGTAAAAGGTGACCTTTTTTTCGGCGGCCATGGCGGGTGCGCAGAAGGCGACGGCCAGGACGGCTGCCAAAACAACAAGCAGAAGTTTTTTCATTACTCTTTCCTCCTAAAGAAAAAGATTTTGAAAAAGGTTTATGCCAAAACACAATTCACTCCCTCAAGAACGACCCTATCACCTCCCTTCGCTAGAAGTTTCAAGATGTTACACACCATTCGACAGGAAAACCCTTTCCCCTGGGAAGGAGACATGGCGGCTTCCCTGTCCGCAAGCGTTACGGGAATTACCAACTTTTATCAAGAATGTCAAGAACTTTTTTAGGCTGAAAGAATGAAAACCGCATCTTCAGCCGCGCAGAAGACAAGGGTGAAGACGCTGAGTTACGGGATATTTCCGGAATTGACTTCCCCGGGGGGCTTGGATATACTCTTTCTTGAGCTGCGGGGGGGCAGGATTGGGAAACGAGAGTGCCGGGCAGAACGGAATGATCTTCACTCCGCAGGAAGCGCATGGTGCTGGGCCGGGCACGGGGATTCGAAGACGCTGAACGGCGGGATCTGGAAAAAGCGGATCAAGAGCCGAATAGAATCTCTGCGGCAGCGGGAGTATCCGTGGGCTTGCGAGCGGGAAGAAAACGTCTGTGAGAGGGCGGGAAAAAACATGGTTTTCTAGCGGCCACGAAGGAGGGGTCTATGAAAGTACTGGTAAGCGACAACCTGTCGGAAGTGGGGGTCCGGATTTTTGAGGATGCGCCGGACATTGAAGTGGACGTGAACACGGGATTGACCCCCGAAGAACTGAAAGGGATCATCGGGCAATACGACGGTCTGGTCATCCGCAGCGCCACCAAAGTGACGGCCGACATCATCGATGCGGCCAAGAACCTGAAGGTGGTCGGGCGTGCCGGGATTGGGCTTGATAACGTGGATATCCCGGAGGCCAGTAAGCGGGGCATCGTGGTGATGAATACGCCGGAGGGGAATACTATTACCACCGCCGAGCACACTATGGCCATGATCATGGCCGTTTCCCGGAATATTCCACAGGCTACGGCCTCCCTTAAGGAAGGCAAATGGGAGAAGAAAAAGCTCCAGGGCCGCGAGCTCTATAATAAGACCTTGGGCCTGATCGGTGCGGGACACATTGGCCGCATTGTGGCGGAACGAGCCAAAGGGCTGAAAATGAAGGTGATCGTCTATGACCCATACATAAAGCCCGATGCTGTCGAAAAACTGGACTTGGAGCCTGTTTCCTTCGAGGAACTGTTGAGCAGGGCGGATTATCTCACCGTGCACACACCGAAGACCGAAGAGACCGCCAATCTGATTAACAGGGGTGCCATTGCAAAAATGAAGAAGGGTGCCTATATCATTAACTGCGCCCGGGGAGGAATCGTCAATGAAGACGATGTGTATGAGGCCCTGGAATCGGGCCACCTGGGAGGCGCGGCTTTTGACGTGTTCAGTTCCGAACCGCCGGGGAAAATGAAACTTATGGAGTTGGGGAATTTTATCTGCACCCCGCACCTGGGCGCTTCCACCCGGGAGGCCCAGGACAATGTGGCCCGGGACGTTGCGGAACAGATTGTGGCCTACCTCCTTCACGGGAGCGTGAAGAATGCAGTCAACGTCCCGAGCATCAGTGAAGAACTCATGACGATCCTCAGACCCTATGTGACGCTGGTGGAGCGCATGGGTTCCCTCCAGGCCCAGCTGGGAGAAAGCGCTATCGTGGAACTCCAGGTGAACTATTCGGGGAAGGTGGTGGAGTATGACGTGGAGCCCCTGACCACTGCCGCCCTCAAAGGACTCCTGACGCCCATCCTGACGGATGATGTGAACTTCGTGAACGCCCGGGTCATTGCAGAGAACCGTGGCATCAAGGTGGTGGAGTCCAAGAGCAGTACGTCCGAAGACTTCGGGAGTCTCATAAACATGCGGGTGAAGACCCTGGAAGGGGAGAACATCGTCTCCGGGACCATCTTCGGCAAGACGCTTCCCCGGATACTCCGGATCAATGATTTCTATCTCGAGGCGATTCCCGAGGGTCATAACCTCCTTATTCAGAACGATGACAGTCCCGGGGTCATCGGCCGGATCGGAACAACTCTGGGCCGGTACGGGGTCAATATCAGCCGCATGCAGGTCGGCGAACAGAAGAAGAAAAAACAAAACGTCATTTTTCTTGCCACGAGCAGCGTGGTAAGCGATGAGGCACTTGAGGCCCTGCGGGGACTGGAAAACGTATACATGGTCCGCCGCATTGAGCTGTAGCAGGGTATGGTTTTCGGAAAAGACGGGTATCCCACCCACTCACCCGCAGATGCGGGTTCGTTTGAACCACAGAGCTCTGTGGTGAAAACAATCATTTGGAGGAGTGAATGAGATGGCAGAACAGGAAGAAAAGGGATTTGTGATAAAGGATCGTCGGTCTTTCGATGAAAAAGGCGACTTGAAAGAAATGGAAGCCGAGCAGGAAGAAAAGCTGGAGGAAAAACCGGAGGCCGAGGAGAAGAAAGAACAGGAATCCACGCCCCTTCCGGAAGTGAATTTTAACTCACTGATTTTCAGCCTCAGTTCTTCGGCCCTGTTCCATCTGGGAGAGATTGCCGATCCCCAGACAGGCGAAAAGAAAAAGGATTTGCCGCTTGCCAAACACGCCATCGACACTATCGATATGCTCGAGGAAAAAACAAAGGGAAATCTCACCGAGGAGGAGGCAGGATTTGTCCAGAACGTCCTGACGGATCTTCGCTGGCGGTACATAAAGGCAGCCGGATGAAAGGAGCAGGTGCCTAATGAGCCGAAAAGATGCAGGATCCGAGAGGGAAATCCGGGCCGGAAGAACTATTCTCGGAATCACAGTGTGTTTTGCACTGGGCATGGTCCTCGGGCTGTTGCCTGCTGCCACGGCCCAGACCAGCGGATTGCTCCCGGGGGCTCCCGGATCTTTTTCAGAGCTGGTAAAACGGGCACGGCCGTCCGTGGTCAATATCAGCACGGTCAAGACCATCAAAAGGGAAGGGGTCCCGTTCCATTTCCGGGGCCCTTTCAAAGAGGATGATCCTCTCAAAGACTTTTTTGATCGTTTCTTCAGAGACCAGCTCCCCAAGGATTTCAAGCAAAAGAGCCTTGGTTCAGGCTTCATTATCGATGAAAGGGGATACATTCTCACCAACAACCACGTGGTGGAGCAGACCGATGAAATCAGGGTGAAATTGGCAGACGACCGGGAGTTCAAGGCCGGGATCGTGGGGAGGGACCCAAAGACAGACCTGGCCCTGATCCGGATCAAGGCCGACGGGCCACTGAAGCCCTTGCCCCTGGGGGATTCCGACAAGTTGGAGGTGGGAGACTGGGTCGTGGCCATCGGGAACCCTTTCGGTCTGGGAAACACAGTGACCGCCGGTATCGTGAGCGCCAAGTACCGTCATATCGGCGCCGGTTCCTATGACAACTTCATCCAGACAGACGCATCTATTAATCCGGGAAACAGTGGAGGGCCGCTCCTGAATACGACCGGAGAGGTCATCGGCATCAACTCCGCTATCTTCTCCCAAGGCGGAGGCAGCATCGGTATCGGGTTCACGATCCCCATCAATATGGCAAAAGACCTGCTGCCGCAGCTCAAGAAAGGCAAGGTCGTTCGCGGGTGGCTCGGGGTGATGATCCAGCACATTACCCCTGCATTGCGGGAGAAGCTCGGCCTGAACAGCGAGCGGGGAGCCCTGGTGGCGGACGTGACCTCCGGCGGGCCCGCTGAAAAGGCAGGAATCGAGCGCGGTGACGTAATTATGTCATTTGACGGGAAGACAATCAAGGAAATGAATGACCTTCCCTACCTGGTGGCGACCACCCCGATCGACAAGAAAGTGGCTGTAGTGGTGATCAGGAACGGAAGGAAAAGGACTCTTTCCGTGAAGATAGGAAGATTAAAGGGTGATGGAACGAAGGTTGCCGAGATCGAAAAAAAGAAAAGCCTGGGGATGACGGTGGAGGAACTGACCCCCCGGCTTGCGGAGAAACTGGGTGTGAAAGAAGAGAACGGTCTGGTGGTCGTCACTGTGAAAAACGGCAGCCCGGCGAGTGAGGCAGGCCTGAAGCCGGGTGATCTGATCCTGGAGGTGGACAGGAAGCCTGCCGGTGACCTCCGGGCCTTCAACGGGAAAATGCGGCACTACAAAAAAGGCGATACGATCCTCTTTCTCGTAGAAAGGGATGGGTTCACCCTGTATTTGACCCTTCACGTCTGGGAGTAAGCAGGCTTGGGAGAACGCACCATACCGGTTACGACGGTGGAAGCTCCGGCCAAGTTGAATATGAGTCTCAAGATCCTCGGACGGCGGGCCGACGGATACCACGAACTGGTCTCCCTCATGGTGCCGGTGAACATTCAGGACAGGCTTATCTTCTCGTCGGTTTCCCGGGGGATCCACCTCTCGTGCCAGGGCATTCCGGTCCCGGCGACTGAAAAAAATCTTGTGTTCCGTGCCGCATCGGCCTTTTTCTCACGGGTGGGGAGAAACCCTTCTCTTTCCATTTCCCTTACCAAGAACATTCCGGTGGCCGCGGGCCTCGGGGGCGGCAGCAGTGATGCAGCCGCGACGCTGAAGACGCTGAACACCATGTACCATCATCCCCTGGGGGCGGGAGAACTGGCGGAAACTGCTTTGGGGCTTGGGGCTGATGTGCCCTTTTTCTTGTATAATATCCCTTCCATCGCCAGAGGAGTGGGAGAGCGGTTAGAGCCTCTTACCAACTGGCCGGAGTTCTGGTATGTCGTGGTGACGCCTCCTCTGTCCATATCCACCGCGTGGGTCTATGGGAACCTGAAATTAGAGTTGACAGTTTCTGAAAATGACTATATAGTTAACCCCTTAAGAAAGGACTGGGCTGATATAGGAGACATCCTTCAAAATGACCTGGAGACAGTTACTGCGGCCCGGTATCCGGTCATTGCATCCATGAAAAGAATACTCATGGATACAGGGGCGGAGGGCGCGCTCATGAGCGGGAGCGGTCCGAGCGTATTCGGTGTCTTTCGGTCTGAAGAGGCAGCAAGGAAAGCGAAAGACGCCGTTTCATCAAGGGCCGAAGGAAAGGTTTTCCTGGCACGGAATTTCCGAAATGTATCTTTTGAACGCTGAACCGGTTTCTCATTTCGTGCCGTGAATGCTGTGTTTTGGGGTGTCGTCAAGTGGTAAGACACGGGCCTTTGGAGCCCGCATTCGGAGGTTCGAATCCTCCCACCCCAGCCAGAATGGACTGAAGGTATTTAGGCTGAAGGGATTGAGGAAACCGAACGGTCTTCAGCCTATGGCCTCATCAACCTGATACCTAGAAAGCGAATCTTGTGCATTGACACCTGAGATGAAGTTATTCGGTGGGACCTCAAATCCAAGCTTGACACTGGAAGTATGCGAGTATCTCGGTGTGGAACCGGGACAGATCATGGCGGGGACATTCAGTGACGGAGAGACCCAGGTCGAGATACGGGAGAATATCCGGGGCAAGGACGCCTTTGTGCTCCAGTCAACTTCCACCCCCGTGAATGATAACCTGATGCAGCTGCTTATCATTATGGATGCATTGCGGAGGGCTTCCGCTAAACGCGTTACTGCGGTGATTCCCTATTACGGGTACGGACGCCAGGACCGGAAAGTCAAGCCGCGCGTTCCTATCAGTGCGAAGCTCGTTGCCGATCTGATTACCGTGTCAGGGGCGAACAGAGTGGTATCCATGGACCTCCATGCAGGTCAGATCCAAGGGTACTTCAATATACCGGTGGACAACATTTTCGCGGCCCCGATTCTCTTGAAGTATATTCAGGACCATTTCGATGATCATCTGGTGATTGTATCACCCGATGCGGGCGGCGTGGAACGGGCCAGAGCCTTTGCCAAGCGTCTTGATGCATCCCTCGCCATCATCGATAAGAGAAGGGAAGCGCCCAACATTGCACAGGCCATGAATATTATCGGGGAGGTTGCAGGCAGGACAGCCATCATCCTGGATGACATGGTGGACACTGCAGGCACCCTGACCCAGGCGGCGGTGGCCCTGAAAAGCAGGGGTTGTTCGGATATCTACGCCTGTTGTACCCATCCGGTGCTTTCCGGTCCCGCGATTGAGAGGATAGAAGCCTCGCCTATCAACAAGCTTGTTGTTACCAATACCATCCCTCTGAAGCCGGATGCGGAGCAATCCGGGAAAATGATCGTATTGTCCGTGGCGGAAATTCTGGGGGAGACCATCAAGAGGATTTACAATTCTCACTCGGTAAGTACGCTTTTTGTCTGATATGAAGGAATGCCCGCCTTGGCGGGCTTTTTTGGGGGAGACTTTGTGAAAAATTTTATTAACTGCTGAGTATCCAGGAGCCGGAATGAAATGCAAATCCGGCTGTCATTAGTCAAGTGGAGAAACGAAGAGTTTATCCGTTGGCTTTGAAAAAGGGTATCAATTCAGACGGCACAGAGATTGGACTTCTTTCGAAGCCGTCGGCATTTGGAGGAAAACATGCAACAACCCGCATTAGCTGCCCGGGAAAGACAGGAATCAGGAAAAGGGGCGGCCAGAAAACTCAGACAAGACGGCCAGATCCCGGCCATTTTTTACGGACCCGGCTCCGAAGCGATGAAACTGGCGGTCGCCTGCAGTGATCTTGAACGCATCGTTAAGGGCACCACAGGAGAAAATGTCATCATAACCCTGGAAGTCGATGGACAGGAGGGCAAGCAGACCAGGACCGTCATACTCAAAGAGCTGCAGAGCGACCCTGTTGATGAAAAGTATCTGCACGCCGATTTTTATGAGATTTCCATGGATAAGGAAATCACGGTGAACGTGGCGATCCAACTCAATGGCACACCGGTCGGGGTCACAAACGGCGGCATTCTGGAGAATGTCCGGAGGGAAGTGTCCGTTTCCTGTCTTCCGGACAAACTGACGAACGCCATCGATGTGGATATCTCGCATATGGATATCGGGGATGCCCTGCATATTGAAGACATTCAGCTTCCCGAGGGCATGAGGGCGCTGGAAGAAGGGCGCCTTACCGTGGCCGTCATTGCGGCTCCTGCCGTGGAAAAGGAAGAAGGTGAAGAGGAAGCAGAAGGACTAGAAGAAGGTGCGGCCGAGTCGGAAGAGACGGGTGCCGAGGAATCAGGAGAAGCATAGAAAGGGGGTGAGGGGACTTTCGAGAAGTGTTCTTGATTGTTGGCCTTGGCAATCCGGGGCAGGTGTATGAGAATACCCGGCATAACATTGGTTTTGAGGTGCTCCGAGCATGGAGCGGGTCGCTGGGTGCCCGGTTTTCGAGCAGGCGTTTCCGATCACGGTGTGCTCTCGTGGCGTTTCAGGGAAGAAAAGCGGTTCTTCTCTGCCCGGAAACATACATGAACCTGAGCGGAAGTGCGGTCAAGGCCTGTGTGGATTATTATGACGTGGTCCAGGAACGTATGCTGGTCATTCATGATGATCTGGATCTTCCTGTGGGAAGAATCAAAGTGGGAAGGAAGGGCGGCTCCGGAGGACATAAAGGGGTGGCCTCCATTATCCGGAATCTCGGAACAATGGAATTCCCCCGTGTGAAGATTGGAATTGGGCGTCCTCGCTATGGAGAACCCGTTGATGATTTCGTTCTTGCGCCATTCTACAAGGACCAGCGAGAAGTGACGGAGAGGGTGATCCAGGGGGCGGTTCAGGCATGCGCGTTGTTTATATCGGAAGGAATTGAAGCGGCAATGAGTGCTATCAATTGCCGGAATTTCGCAAACGAGGAGGTAAGAATCTGATGCAGGGATTAACTATCTACGCTCCCTTTGTAGGGATACTGAGTCTGATTATCGCCTGGCTGATCTACGGTTATGTCAAGAAACAGCCCAACGGTAATGCATTGATGCAGGAACTGGAAGACGCCATCCATTCAGGGGCCATGGCATTTTTAAAAAGAGAATATTCCACCCTTCTTATTTTTATCGTGGTGGTGTTTATCCTTCTGGGATGGGGGATCTCCTGGAAGACGGCCATTGCATTTGTCACCGGCGCCTTCTGTTCCATGCTGGCGGGTTTTTCGGGTATGACGGCCGCGACCAGGGGAAACTCCCGGACGGCGGAGGCTGCCAACAAATCGGGACAGGCCCGGGCCCTGAACGTTTCCTATTTTTCAGGTTCTGTCATGGGCCTGGCAGTGGCGGGCCTTGGGGTTCTGGGGCTGGGATTCTGGTTCTGGATCTACGGCGGAAGCCCGGACACCGCGCAGTATATCAACGGCTTTGCCATGGGCGCCAGCTCCATTGCCCTGTTCGCCCGTGTTGCCGGCGGGGTCTATACCAAAGCGGCAGATGTGGGGGCTGACCTGGTGGGGAAAGTGGAGGCAGGCATTCCCGAGGATGATCCGCGGAACCCCGGTGTTATCGCGGATAATGTGGGTGACAACGTGGGCGATATTGCGGGCATGGGTGCCGACATCTTTGAGTCGTTTGTGGGCTCGGTGGTGGCGACCATCGCCATCGGCGCGACCATGATGGTCACTCCTGAACTGCTGGCCAGGTTTCCGGTGCTGCAGGGACTTACTCCCGTTGCCATCAAGTTGAAATTCATGGCCATGCCGATCCTGGTGGTCATGGCGGGACTTCTCAGCTCCTTTGTCGGCGTCTTTTCCATAAAGGTGTTCCAGAAGGGAAACCCTGCCGGTGCCCTCAGGTACACCACCTTTGTAGCGGCCATCATCTTTGTGATCCTGACCATTATCGTCACGAAATTCCTGGGGATGCCCATGGGAGCGTTCTGGGCGATTTTTTCCGGCCTGCTGTGCGGGATTGCAATCGGGCTGCTCGCGGAGTACTATACCTCCGGCCCTCCCATCAGGCGGATCGCGGAACAGACGAAGACCGGTCCTGCAACGGTTATTATTGCCGGCCTCGCCGTGGGCATGCAGTCCACCTACCTGCCTGTTCTCGGTATCTGCGTGGCAACCTTCGTCGCATATCATACGGCAGGGATTTACGGCATCGGTCTTTCCGCAGTGGGGATGCTGTCTACGGTTGGTGCTACCATGACGGTGGATGCCTATGGTCCCATTGCAGATAATGCCGGAGGTATTTCAGAAATGTCGGGCCTGGGTCCCGAGACCAGAAAAATCACGGACAGCCTTGACGCCCTCGGGAATACAACGGCGGCCATCGGGAAAGGCTTTGCCATCGGTTCCGCCGCCCTGACCGCCCTGGCCCTGTTTGTGGCATTTTCACAATCAGCGGGTCTGAAGATCATTGACATAAGGAACCCGATGGTCGTCATCGGTGCCTTTATTGGAGGAATCGTCCCCATGATTTGTGCGGCCCTGACCATGACCTCGGTGGGCAAGGCCGCGTTCAGCATTGTTGAAGAGATCCGCCGGCAGTTCAGGGAAATTCCCGGACTGCTCGAGGGAAAAGAAGGGGCCAAACCGGATCCCAAAACCTGTGTCTCCATCGCCACCACATCGGCCCTGAAGGAAATGGTTGCTCCCGGGCTGGTGGCGGTCCTGACACCGGTGGCCGTGGGTTTCCTCCTGGGCAAAGAGACCCTGGGCGGCATGCTGCTCGGCGCCACCATCATGGGCGTATTTCTTGCGCTTTTCATGTCAAATGGCGGCGGCGCCTGGGACAACGCCAAGAAGTATATTGAGGAAGGAAATTTGGGCGGAAAAGGCTCCGATAACCACAAGGCTGCCGTGGTGGGCGATACCGTGGGTGATCCTTTCAAGGACACCTCAGGACCTGCCATGAACATCCTGATCAAGCTGATGTCCGTGGTTTCCCTGGTTATCGCGCCATTGTTGCCCGCGATCGGCTATTTCCTGAGGTTTTAACAGAACAGAGACATGGTGAGGAACGAACCATTCTTTTCATCGTTTCGGTTCAATCCTCACCAGAGATTTTTCTGCTCCTGATTGCCGTTTGCTGGAACAGCTCAATAAAGAGATATTTCCCCTTATGTATTGAGCTGATGTTTGATAGGAGGAGTGTTTTTTATGGTATTTTGTTTTAGATTGGGGGCATAGATGTTTACTATAGGTGATTTGGCCGTCTATCCGGCGCACGGTGTGGGAAGAATCGAAAAAATTGAGAGCCAGGAGATTTCGGGGTGCAGTCAGGATTTTTATGTCATGCGGATCCTTGACAACGATATGATCATCATGATTCCCACCCAGAACGTGGACAATGTGGGATTGAGAGAGATCATCGGCCTGAAAGAAGTCCCGAAGGTTTTCTCCATCCTGAGAAAAAGAGATTTGCCCATAGATAACCAGACCTGGAATCGGCGTTACAGAGAGTACATGGAGAAGATCAAGACCGGATCGGCCTTTGAGGTAGCTGAAGTCTACCGGGATCTCCTGATGCTGAAAGTGGAAAAGGAACTCTCTTTCGGCGAAAGGAAGATGCTGGACACCGCGAGAAACCTGCTGGTGAAAGAGATCTCCCTGGCAAAAGAGGTGGGTGAAGAACAGGTAGAAGAAGATCTGGATCGTATTTTTGCTTGAACCACTCCTGCCGTTCCATTGGTCAGGTTTGATGCGTAGATGAACCATAAACCTGCTATGCCGAGCAGCGGCGCCACGTTTTTTTTCGATATCCGCCATGAAGAGCAGGGGCTGCGGCTCGATCACTTTCTGGTATCGAGATCGAGCGCCCTTTCCCGGTCCAGAATACAGGAGCTTATCAGAAAGGGTTCTGTCAGGATCAACGGGGCCCTCTCCAGGCCCAGCTACCGGGTGCGAACAGGAGATCACATCAGCGTTTCCATTCCACCGCCCTCCCCCACCGTTCTTGAACCGGAACCTGTTGATTTTGCCATCGTGTATGAAGACGACGCCATTGTCGTGGTGGATAAACCGGCCGGGTTGGTGGTGCATCCTGCTCCGGGGCACCAAACCGGAACCCTGGTCCATGGACTCCTCTGGCATTGCAGGGGCCTTTCAGGAATCGGCGGGGTGACGAGGCCGGGCATCGTGCACCGCCTGGACAAGGACACATCGGGACTCATGGTGGTTGCGAAAACTGATCATGCCCATGCGGCCCTGGCCGGTCAGTTCAAATCGGGGGAGATAAACAAGGAGTACCGGGCCGTGGTGCACGGCTTGGTGAACGCAGGCAACGGCAGGATCGATGCCCCTATCGCGCGCCATTCGCGGAAGCGGAAGGAAATGGCGGTAGTGGAAGGCAGGGGAAAAGAGGCGATAACAACCTGGCAGCTGGTGGAAATCTTTCCGGCGGGGTTTTCTCTTCTCCGGGTTTCCATCAAGACCGGGAGAACGCATCAGATCAGGGTCCATTTTTCCCATCTCGGCCATCCGGTTGCCGGGGACCCGGTGTATGGATACGGGAAAAGATGGTGGAAGGGGCACCCCTTGCAGAAAGAAGGGATAATAGCATCTCCCGGGCGCCAGATGCTTCACGCGGAACACTTGGGTTTTCGTCATCCCGAAAGCGGGCGGTTCATGGAATTTGAGGCGGACCTTCCAAATGACTTCCGGGAAATGCTGGAAAGCTTGAGGCGAACGGGATCGCAGCATATGGAGGAAAAACCTTGACAATTCCCTTGGGGAGCCTCTATAGTAGCGAAAATGGTAACGACCTCAGTCGTACAAGAATAGATGCCCCTGAGGAGTTGCCGGAAATGTGTCCTGCCCATTGGAGGATTCGGTAACGACCGGATATCATAAAACTGCATAGCTCATCTACTGAGTCACTTTCTCTCACTCATAAAAAACGGTTCCAAGGTCGAGCTCTTTATAACACGCTATTCATCTTATCGGCTTTCTGGAAGCAGTTGTGCGGAATGGGTTTGAGAAGTGGCGTTTTTGGTCAGAGGGCCCCGAGAATCCCGGAAAAAAATCTTGAGCAAATGCTCCGTCATCCAGGAAATATGACGTGAACAACAGGCAAGGAGACCGTGCACCGAAGATCTTGTCATCCGGGTTACGCGGGGGGCGTCAAGCCGCGCGGCTGCGCAGTCATATACTACGGGAAAAAATAGGAGAAAGAGCATGAATCTTGTTGAACTCAAAAAGATGAAAATCAGCGAATTGACGGAACTCGCGAAAGAATTCCATATCCAGGGCGCATCAAGAATGCGCAAGCAGGACCTTGTCTTCTCACTGCTGCAAGCCCATTCTGAAAAGAACGGTCTCATTTATGGGGAGGGAGTCCTGGAAATTCTGCCGGACGGGTTTGGGTTCCTCAGGGCCCCCGATGCCAATTACCTGCCGGGTCCTGATGACATCTACATATCGCCTTCTCAAATCCGACGCTTCAACCTGAGAACCGGTGATACGGTCTCCGGGCAGATACGCCCACCAAAGGATTCAGAACGGTATTTCGCCCTGCTGAAGGTGGAAGCTGTTAATGGTGAAGATCCCGAAATTGCCCGTGAAAAAATTCTTTTTGACAATCTCACCCCCCTGTATCCCGAGGAGCGCATCAAGCTGGAGACAGGGGGCGATAATTATTCTTCCAGGATCATGGACCTCATGACTCCCATTGGAAAGGGGCAGAGAGGCCTGATTGTGGCGCCCCCGCGCACGGGAAAAACAATGCTCCTCCAGAATATCGCCAACAGCGTCACGTCCAATGACAGTTCCATCCATAAGATCGTCCTTCTCATCGATGAGAGACCCGAGGAAGTGACCGACATGTCCAGGTCCGTCGAGGCCGAGGTCATCAGTTCCACGTTCGACGAGCCTCCTCAACGCCACGTTCAGGTTGCAGAGATGGTTATCGAAAAGGCCAAGAGACTCGTGGAGCACAAGCTGGATGTCCTGATACTGCTGGATAGTATCACGCGTCTCGCCAGGGCCTACAACGCGGTGGTCCCTCCCAGCGGGAAAATTCTTTCGGGAGGTCTGGATTCCAACGCCCTCCATAAACCGAAACGGTTCTTCGGGGCCGCGCGGAATATTGAGGAAGGGGGAAGCCTGACCATTATCGCCACCGCTCTTATCGATACGGGGAGCCGGATGGATGAAGTGATTTTTGAGGAGTTCAAGGGCACGGGAAACATGGAAATTCACCTGGACCGTAAATTGACGGAGAGACGCGTATTTCCTTCCATCGATATCAATCGCTCCGGGACCAGGAAGGAAGAACTCCTGCTGGAGGAGGCGGACCTTAACCGCGTGTGGATTCTCCGAAAACTTCTGTCTCCCCTGACCCCGGTAGACAGCATGGAATTTTTACTTGAAAAAATCAAGGGGACGGCCGATAATAAAGAATTTTTGGCATCCATGAGTGAATGAGCGGCTGCCTGGGAATATTTTCAGACAGGATACCAGAGGATTCACCGGATTTTTTTGTATGTTCACCTATCCGGTTTTTCCCGTTCATCCTGTCGAAATGAATTGAAGCGAATATGGACTGAAAAAAGGAGAGATTATGAAACCAGGAATTCATCCGGAATACCATATGGCGAAAGTCCGCTGCGCCTGCGGAAATGAATTTGAGGCCGGTTCCACGCTGAAGGAAATAAAGGTGGAAATCTGCTCCAAATGCCATCCTTTTTTTACGGGCAAGCAGAAACTGGTGGACTCTGCCGGGCGCGTGGAGCGCTTTAAGAGAAAGTATGCAAAATTTGAGAAGGAACGCGCTGCCAAGGCTGGTGCTGAGACCCGCGAGTCCTGAGGAGACTGCTTCCCGGGTTTTTCAGCATGAACCCGGAACGGATGTGTATGTTTGGCAAGATAAAGGAAATTGAGGACCGGTACCTGGACCTGGAAACCTACTTGGGAAGTCCTGATGTATTAAGAGATCAGAAAACCTACCAGAAGTACGCCAGGGAGCACAGCCAGCTGAGCCCCATTGTTTCACTTTTCCGGCAATACAAGGCCGCACAGGATGAAATTGACGACAATACGTCTCTGTTGGACGATGCTGACCCGGAGATGAGGAAACTGGCCAGGGAGGAGATCGAATCCATCCGTTCCTCCATGCTGGAGCTGGAAAAGAAGCTCAAGATTCTCTTGCTCCCCAAGGATCCCAACGATGAAAAGAATACCTTGCTGGAGATTCGGGCGGGGACCGGCGGGGAAGAGGCCGCTCTTTTTGCCGCCGATCTGTTCAGGATGTACTGCCATTACGCGGAATTGAAATCCTGGAAGACGGAAATTCTGAGTCAGAACACCACCGGTATCGGGGGATTCAAGGAGGTCATCCTCCTGATTTCGGGAGAGCGGGTGTACAGTAGACTGAAATATGAGTCCGGGGTTCACCGTGTTCAACGGGTTCCTGAGACTGAGACCCAGGGACGGATCCATACCTCCGCAGTTACCGTGGCGGTGTTGCCGGAGGCGGAAGAGATCGATGTGGAAGTGGATCCCGAAGACCTCCGGATCGATGTCTACCGTTCCTCCGGGCATGGGGGCCAGCATGTGAACACCACTGATTCCGCGGTGCGGATCACCCACCTTCCCAGCGGGCTGGTGGTTACCTGCCAGGATGAAAAATCACAGCACAAGAACAAGGCCAAGGCCATGAAGGTGCTCCGGTCACGCCTTCTGGACCTGGAGCAGTCACAACAGCAGTCCAAGATCTCCGAGGAACGTCGGAACATGGTCGGGTCGGGAGACCGCAGTGAGCGGATCCGGACCTATAACTTTCCCCAGGGGCGAGTGACAGACCACCGCATCGGGCTCACCCTTTACAAGCTGGAAGAAGTTCTGCAGGGAGAGCTCAATCGGGTCATTGATCCCCTCATCACCCACTTCCAGACGGAAGCCCTCAAAAAAAGCGGAGAAAATTGATTTCCCCTGAGGCGCATGACACAGGCCCCCTGGCATATTGGTGATCTCCTGAAGGTCACCGCCACCTACCTGAAGGAAAAGGGTATCGAGCCCCCCCGCCTGAGCGCGGAAGTCCTGCTGGCCCGTTTTTTTGGAATAGATCGCGTCACCCTCTACCTGCAGTTCGAAAAACCAGTTACCGAAAAGGAGCTTTCAGGCTACCGGGAACTTGTACGACGCCGGGTCCGCAGAGAACCCCTGCAATATATCACCGGAGTGCAGGAATTCTGGTCGATGGAATTCCAGGTGGATTCCCGGGTACTCATTCCCCGGTCCGAGACTGAACTCCTCGTGGAGCAGGCTTTGGCTGCGGCAAGAGAGACTGAACCGGAAAAGCCGCACCCGCATCGGCTCCTGGATCTGGGAACCGGATCTGGTATCCTTGCCGTGTGCCTGGCAAAGGAACTTCCCGCGTGGGAAGTATGGGCTACCGATATCTCGTCCGATGCTGTTGAGGTGGCCGGCATAAATGCTGAGAAGCACGGAGTCGGTGAGCGAATCCGGTTCCGGCAGGCGGATTTTTTCAGGGCATTCGGGAAAGAGAATATCCTCTTTGATATTATCGTCTCGAATCCTCCCTATGTGGGTGAGGAAGAATATGGAATGCTGCCCCCGGAAGTGAGGGATCATGAACCACGCATCGCGCTCGCGGGCGGAAGAGGAGGATTGGTATGCATAGAACGGATCCTGCGGGAGGCCCCGGATTTCCTGATCCCCGGTGGCCGGCTGCTGCTGGAAATGGCACCGGGGCAGACGGAACGCGCCATGGAAATTGCGGAGGAAACCCGCTGTTATCGTGAAATCCGTCGTGTGCGGGATTACAGCGGGCAACACCGGGTTGTTCAGGTCACGAGAGCGTGAACCTTGATCCCACGCTGTTGAGGATGAATGATTCGGGAAACTCTTCCGAAAACCGGTGGATGGCCTTCCATCCCGTGCAATGCATGGGCACCAGAACTTGAGGAGCCAGTTTTTTCAATTCTTGTATGGTGTCCTCGATAATGGGCTCAAAAAAGGCCCCTGACAGATGAAATCCTCCCAGGACCGCGTGAACATGTTCCTCCCCGGTCAGCTTGGTTGCGTACCGGAGCGTGTTGACGATCCCCGCGTGTGCACAGCCTGAGATGACCACAAGCCCTTTCCCTTTCAGCTTTACCGCGATGGCCTGATCATCCAGGATGGGGTCCTTTTCTATGGCGCCATTTCTCTCCAGGAGCGCATTTGGAAGCCCTTTCTCGAAGGTGGTCGTCCGTTCCACCTCACCCGTTACAAGGGCCGTGTTTCCGGCAATGAGGCTCGGTTTTGCACTTTCCACAATCCGGACGTTTCCTGCTTCGAGTTCGGCCCTTTTCAGGGTATCGGGAAACAGGAGTTTTCGCCCGTCATCCAGCGCGAAATACCGGGGCGAAAGGAACGCATCCGGGTGAACCACCAGGGAGACAGGCTCAGGGATCCTGTCCAAGAGGGAGAACAGGGTCCCGGTGTGATCCATGTGACCGTGGCTTATGACCACGGTCTCTATCCGGGCGGGCTCGATTCCAAGACGATCCATATTGTGGAGGACTCCGATACTGCTGTAGCCAGTGTCAAAGAGAACCGTATGGCTTTGCTCCTCTCTATAAAGCGTAATGAGGAGGGAGAGACCATGCTCCGCTACCAGGGTATCGGCAGGGATCAAGCCGTCCTTTGCAAGCGGAGGCCTGTAGACGACGTCCGTATTGGTGAGCAGGACGTCCACGTAATTGTCCATGAGGGTAAGCACCTCAACGCGGTCAACTGTAAGCAATAAATCCGAAGGATTATCCATTTCTCTTCCTCCTTTCTTGCTCCTTTTCCAGGATTTGCCAAAGATGTATCACCTGTTTGCGTGTTTCTTCCAATTCCCCTTCATTGCGGATCACGAAATCGGCATCTTTTACTTTTTCATCAATCGGCAGTTGGGCCTTCAGGATATGTTCCGCCTGTTCGCGGCCGATCTTATCCCTTTTCATGAGGCGGTCTCTCTGCATTTCTCTGGGGATATACACGACCAGGATCTTGTGCACGAGATCATGAAGGTGTGCCTCAAACAGGAGTGGGATCACCGCCAGGACGATCGCATCAGGATTGCTTCTGTGTATTTCCCGGAGCCGGCTCACAAAGAGATCCAGAATACGCGGATGCGTGATGGATTCCAGTTTTTCCCTTTTTCCCGGATATTCAAAAACGATCCGTGCAAGGTTTTTCCTGTCGAGCGAGCCGTCTTCCTGGAGTACGCCGGTGCCGAAGTATTCCACGATGTCCTGCCACGCGGGCTTCTCGGGCTCCACCACTTCTCTGGCAAGGAGATCAAAATCAATGACAGGGGCCCCCAACTCATGCATCATTACGGCGACGGTGCTCTTCCCGCTTGCAATCCCGCCCGTGACCCCCAGGACCAGGATACCGGCCGGACCGGGAAAACTGCTCATCTGCCGTCTCCCGGCTCCCAATTCCCCGGGTTCATGATTCCCTCCGGGTCCAGGAGTCTCTTGACCCTGGTTATGAGCTGGAGGGTATTGGGATCCATCCTGTCCATGGCCATCTTCTGTGCCCCTTGTTCACCCTTCCACACCATTCCCCCCAGTTCGTAGGTCAGCCTGTTTGATTCTTCGAGGGCTTTCCTGGTGTTCTCAATGTCCTTTTTGTCGGCCCTGTTAAAGGAATAATTGAATCCAAACATGATCCCGGGTCCCGGTAAGACCTGGTGGACATAGGAACAGAGGATGCCGTACCGATGCATGATTTCAATTCCTTTTCTCCATGCTTCCGGGATCTTTTCTATGGGCAGGATGGCGCCGGTATACTCGAATCCCCCGCCCTTGCGGAAATCAGCGGCCAAGGCAGCCAGAGGAGGCACATCGAGAAATCGCTTTCTCAGGGCGGGATGGAGGTCTTCAACGAATGCAACCTTGTTTCCGCCCGCAAAGCCACGGAAAAATTTCTTGTAGATATCCCTTTTGAGGACAAGTTCTTTTTCAAAATGGCCCGACAGGATAAGGACAAAAAAGCAATGATTCATCCAGTCCGGCTTTTCCTGGGATATGAGAAAAAAATCCTCCAGGAGATCGAGTCTCGTCACCTCCGATATAACCTCAGGGATCAGGTCGATATCGTCTGTGGAGAAGACAAAGACATCCCGGTATTTCGGTTTGGGGTAGAGACGCATGGACAGCTTTGTGACAATCCCTGTGGTGCCGTACCAACCTACGAAAAGGCCCGCAAGATCAGGAAGCGGACCCCTGGTGAACCAGGTTGGAGCCAGAGAAGAGGATCCGATTTTGCACACTTCACCGGTGGGCAATACCACCTCCATTCCGGTTATCATGTCTGAATTCACGCCATACCTGGGGGATATGTGGCCGTGGCCCTGGATGAGCGCATTAGCGACAACGGTGACCGCCGGCGGGGCCTCCGGTGTTGAATGCTGGAGATCAGGATGATTTCTTTTGAGATAGGACCGCAGGGCGGCCTGGGTTACCCCTGCCTCTATGAGGGCGTATCGGCTCATCTCGTTTACTTCCAGAATCCTGTCCATACCCTTCATGTCCAGGACAATGCCGCCCCTGTTGGGAACCGCGAGAGCCGAAAGCGTGAATCCGCCGCCCATGGGAGTGACGGGGACCCTTTCTCCAGCGGCCAGAACAACGATTTTCTGCACCTCTTCAGTGGTCTTCGGGAGCACCACGTAATCAGCCCGGCGGGGTACCTGTGCCCCGGCATCCCGGGAATAGAAATGGAGTTCCTCCGGGCCGTTTGAGACCCTGTCGCTACCGGCAATCTCGATCAACGATTCGTATATCCCCATGGAGCCCTCATGTTTATTTGTAAAACACACTGCTGCTCCTCTGTTCTTATGCCATCGTGCCGGCAATGTCAAACGGGAAAGCCTTAATTCTTGACACAGGGGAATGGGTTCGTATAGCTTTGGCACAGGAAGTTCAGGTCATCGATTCGTACATATGCTGCCGCACTTGGATCCTGCAAAACATGGGGCCTTTCAGGAAGACAAGGGAATATGCGGGTGCAATTGCGAATCAAAGCGCTGCGTCGTGAAAATACGAGGGCTTTGCCCGGGAAGGGGGATGAGATGCCCACGCTCCAATTTGACGAAAAAGTCTGCGAAACGTGTCCCACCGGGGCCTGTCTGGTCAAGTGCAGGTATGTAAACGCGGACAGGGATCAGGCGAAGGAGGAGATGATAAAAATCAGTCGCGGTGAGGATTCCTTTGTTTTTGACGCCTGTGTGACCTGTTACGCATGCGAGGAATATTGCAGGCGGGGAAACCATCCCTTTTATCTCATCACCGAAAAGCGAGAGGAAAAAGGGCTCCTGACCACGCCCAGGGCCATCACCAACCAGTGGATCAACATCGGTGAACCGCAAGGAAGATACAAGCTCGGCAAAATCGGGAAGAAGATCCTCTCTTTCGGGTTCATGCCCGAATTCCTCAAAATGGCAAGGGGAAAACTTTTTGACGATATCATGCCCTCGTTTGTTTTTGGGCAGGAGTTTTTCTGTAACGTTGTCTATATCCACTTTGCCAATACGTCCATCATCAAGGAAAGGCTTCCCTCCATTATGGAAAATTTCAAGAAGCTGGGCGCCGAAGAGGTCGTCTGCCTCCACGATGAATGCTACGGGTCGTTTGCCCACCTGGCCCCGGCGTATGGCATTGAGGTCCCTTTTACGCCCATTCATTATTTCGATTATTTGTATGAGCGCCTCCAGCAGTTGCGGGATCAAATCACACCGCTCCATATCAGGGTTGCCTACCAGCGCCCGTGTTCCTCGCGCCTCTCCTCCGACAAGCATCAACGGGTGCGGGATATCATGGAATTGATCGGGGCGGAACTGGTGGAGCGGGAGTACCAGGACGAAAACGCCCTCTGCTGCGGAGGGATATACGCGATGCTGTACGGCTACGATTTTGCGAACGACGTGCAGAAAAAGAATCTTGACGACATGATTGATCATGGAGCCCGATATTGCGTTTTCAACTGCCCGGCCTGTCAGAACGCGCTGGGAGAAAAGGTGACCAAGCGGCAGATGAGACCGGTGCACATGATTGATCTCTGCAAAATGGCCATTGGAGAAAAACCCGTACCGGAGGGATGAGGAAATGAAGGATATCGCCCGTTTTCTCGCTGAGATTGTGGGACAGGAATATGTCTCCACGGAGCCTGAAGAACGCTATTTCTACGCCCGTGACCCGGGGCTGATGCCGTCGCACCTTCCTGACTGTGTGGCCGTTCCGGAGACAACCGATGAGGTCCAGAAAATAGTGCAATTGGCGAACCGGGAGAAAATACCGGTCGTCCCCATGGGCGCGGGTCTCTCCCTGACCGGCCTGGCGATTCCCCTGAAGGGCGGGATCGTTGTTGATATGAAACGGATGAACAGGATCATCCGGATTAATGAAATGGCCCGGTATGCACTGGTTGAGGGGGGTACCTCCCAGGGGGTTTTGAAAGCCTACCTGGAAAAACATCATCCCAGGTTACGCCACAGCATCCCGGACGCTCCACCCACGGCAACACTTGCTGCGAACGTTGTCATCCATGGACAGGGAAGATTGACGCAGCAATACGGGTTCAATTCGGACCTGGTCAGCGGCATGGAAGTGGTCACCGGTGCAGGTGAGATCTGCAGAATCGGCTCATGTGCCCTTTCCCCGGACTGGTTTTCAAAGGGTGCACCGTTTCCTGATCTGTCAGGCCTGTTTCTGGGATGGTTCGGGGCGACCGGGATCATCACCAAACTGGCCGTCAAACTTTATCCGAAAAAGAAATTGCGGGACGTGGAAATTTTCGTGACGGATCGAAGTGAGCTTGTCCCGGAAATGGTTTACGAGATTACCCATACCGAAATGGCGGAAGATATCCTGGCATTTACGCAACCCAAGCCCATGATGTTCAAGGACAACCACCACATCAGTTTTTACCTGACAGGCGATACGGACGAGGAACTTGAGTTCAAGCGGAAGATGATCTGGCACGCCCTTGATCCCTATATAAAGAACAAGGATGGGGGATTCATGGGCATCCCGAACATCATGAAACCCGTTCTGCTTGAATCGCCGCAAAGGAGTGCCAGCAAACTTGCAGACGTCAAGAGGGGCGGCGGATTTGAGTATTCCGGGCCCATCGTCATGCTCGAAAGGTATCCCGAATGCACACAAAAGCTTCGGGATCTGGCTGACAAATATGACCTCGCATATTCAGGGATGGTCAGGGTCATTGACGGGGGGCATTCTGTGATGTTCGCCTTTGCCTTCGCATTCAATCGGGCTGACGAGGATATGATGGAGCGGACACGAAAGGCACTGGAAGAGGTCAGTGATTTTGTCTTGAAGATAGGCGGTCTCTATTGGAAACCAACAGTGGATGAACAGAGACTGGCCATTAAGCACATGGACCCGAACACCTGGAAACTTATGGCAATGATCAAGGAGAATCTTGACCCGAACGGCATTATGAATCCGGGAAACTGGGAGGTTCGTTAGATGCAATACGAGGAGATTATTCATAGATGTTTCAGGTGCGGATACTGCAAGTTCACCAGTGATTATACTGACTTCAACTGTCCTACCTACCGGAAGTTCAGGTTTGAGACCTATTCTCCCGGCGGCAGGATGTGGTTGATACGGGCATGGCTCAACAATGAAATAGAGAACAGCGAGCGTTTTCAGGAGATCGTTTTCTCGTGTGCCACCTGTGCCAATTGCGTGGAGCACTGCATCTTTCCATTCAGTGAAGACCTGGTGAATATCTTCATGGCGGCCAGGGAAGAGCTGGTGAACAAGGGGATCATACCGCCGCCGGTAAGGGATTACCTGAAGAATATCAATATCAGCGGGAACCCGTATAAGGAACCTGCGGGGGAACGGGGCAAATGGGCTGAAGGAACCGCGGTCAAGCCGTACGACGGCCAGGAATACCTCTTCCATGTGGGCGATGTGGGTTCCTATGATGAAAGAGGCAGGAAGATTGCGAAATCAACGGCAAGTCTTCTCATCAAAGGCGGAGTTTCTTTCGGCATCCTGGGAGACCGGGAAATCTGCGACGGGAATGAGGTCAGGACCCTTGGCGAGGTCGGGTTGTTTCAATTCCTGGCCGAGCAGAATATCTCTCTGTTCAATGAACTCGGGGTAAAGAAAATCATCACCCTGGACCCCCACGCGTTGAACGCCTTTCGGAAGTTTTATCCTGCGCTGGGAGGAAAGTTCGAGGTGTTCCACTATTCTCAGGTCCTTCTTCCCCTCATTCAGTCCCAAGCACTGCCCCTGCATGAGTACAGAGGCAGGGTGACCTATCACGATCCCTGTTATCTGGGGAGACACAACGGAGAATACGAAGCCTCCAGGAAAATCCTGCAGGCCATCCCCGGCCTGGAATTCGTGGAGATGGACCAGCACGGTGAGAACGCATTCTGCTGCGGCGGAGGTGGCGGGAATTTTTTTACCGACATTCTCGGGGGCGGCGACCAAGCCCCCAGCAGGCTGAGGATACGACAGGCCCTCGATACCGGCGCTGTTACTGTTGCTGTTGCCTGCCCCCAGTGCGCCAAGATGCTGGAGGACGGATTGAAGGCCGAAGAGCTGGAAGACAGGCTGGAGGTCCTGGATCTGGCGGAAATCCTGACAAGGGCGCTCGCATAAGAATTCTTATCGCCGCAAAAATTGAGGGAAGGCGGGTTCATTCTGTTTTCGCATACTTTGACGATCAATAATTGATTCAACCACATACGGTGCGGGATAGCCGTCTTGCTTCGATTCGGACTCTCCCGGGCTGGTATTTTTTGCGACGTATCCACGTCCCGCCAGGAGTATAGGCGGGACGCCGCATTTACTCCGCCAAAGGCGGAGTTCTGCGGTTTCCCCTCGAGATACGTCACGAAAAGGACGACGCCCTCCCGTCACTCAGAAAAAAGCCTATCCCGTATTGAGTGCGCAAAAACCCGAATGACCGGAAATGGTTCGGCCTATGACAACGAGGGAGAGAAAATCATGAAAACGACTCCGCACAATCTTGTTATGTCTGCGCTGTATGGTGGCAGAAAAGGTGAGAGACCGCCCGCCGGAAATCCAACATCGGTGGTGTGCCATGGGCTTATGGATGCGGCAGGGGTTTCTTTCCCGAGGGCCCACCTGGATGCCGGGGCCATGGCGGATCTGGCCCTGGCAGGGCATGAGATCCTGGGATTCGACACCGTGATGCCCGAATACAGTGTGCACCAGGAATCCGCGGCACTTGGATGCGATGTGAACTGGGGTGACCGGGATACCATGCCGGACGCCAAGAGTTCACCCTATGCTGATTTTTCTGATATCCAGGTTCCTGAAGACATTCTTGAAAAGCCCTCCATGCGGGTGGTTCTGGATGCTCTCTCCATCCTGAAACGGAATGTGGGAGATGAAGTAGCGGTCTTTGGAAAGGTGATGGGCCCCTGGACCCTTTCCTACCACATGGCCGGCACGCAGAATTTTCTGCTCCATGTGGGCCTGGGCGAAAAAGAAAAGGTCATAAGGATGATGCGGCAACTGGCGCCGGTAACCGTCGCCTTTGCAAAGGCGCAATTCAGGGCTGGCGCGGATGTCGTCTGTCTCGCAGACCATGTGACCGGTGATTTGGCCAGCCCCCTTCACTATGAGGATCTGCTGTTCCCCATCCATAAAGAGATCACCACGCAGATCGGGGGGCCGTTGATTCTCCATGTGTGCGGAAACTGTAATGATCGCCTGGAACTCTTTGCAGGGGCCGGGTTTGATGCATATCATTTTGAATGGCAGATGGGACCGGAGAATGTGGTCCGAAAGGTTGGACAACAGATATCTCTCGTGGGGTGCATCAACAACGCGCAGACATTATACCAAGGGACACCGGACGACGCATACGGACAAGCACGCGAGGCAATCGAAGCCGGGGTCAACATTATCGGGCCTGAGTGCGCCATACCACTGGCCACGCCCGTGGATAATTTGAAGGCGATTGTTTCCGCCGTCCAAGACGGGTATTAAGCATTTGACCGGCACTTCGGGCAGGACTACCGTGTGCCTTTCAACGCCGGAGCAGCATGGAAGACACCGTTTTGGTTTGTGGTCTTGATCAAGGAGGAAGAAACAGTGATGGGTTATCTGGAAGAGATAAGCGACGTAATTATCAATGGCAGACACAGGGAAATTGAGGGCATGGTTTCTCAACTGATCAAGGATGGCGTTGATCTGAAGCAGCTCATCGATGAGGGAATGATCGCAGCCATGGACGTGGTGGGTGAAAAATTCGCAAACAGTGAAATTTTTGTGCCGGAAATGCTCGTATCGGCGATGACCATGCAAAAAGGTCTGGATCTGATCAAGCCCCTGTTGAAGGGAAAGGAAAGCGAAGCAAAAGGAACAATTGTCATGTGTACCGTCAAAGGGGATATCCACGATATCGGCAAAAACCTCGTCATTATGATGCTGGAAGGTGCAGGTTTCAAGGTCGTTGATCTGGGCGTGGACCTTTCCGTTGACCAATTGATCGCACGCCTTGGAGAAATCAACCCTGATATTCTCGGACTGTCGGCATTGCTGACCACTTCGATGCCCGAAATGAAGAAAGTTATCGGTGCCTTGCATAGTCGGGGACTACGGAAAACTATGAAAGTCATGGTCGGAGGTGCCCCTGTGGACAAAAAGTTCGCCGACGCAATTGGTGCGGATGGCTACGGGGCTGATGCCGCTGAAGCGGTCAGACTGGCAAGGACATTTGTTTGAAAAGATGAGGTGCATATAAAGAGGATTCTCATTCAAACCCCGATCAAACAAGGCACCACGGTTCGCTTGGGGTGATTTATTATCTCCAGGATCCTGAGAAAGCGGCTGTCGGAGGCGGGAACCATCTTTGTTCAGGAGGCATTGGAAAGGGGATAAAAGAGGGTGTGTAGCACAAGAGCTACATAGCCGGTTTGACGGGCAGACCGTATTTCTTCATTTTTTTGTAGAGGAGGGTCCGATGGATGCCCAGCATTCTTGCCGCCTTTGCCTTGTTGTACCGGGCGGCCCGGAGAGCATGGTTGACGGCCTCCTTTTCCGCGTTCACCTGAACCGCTTTCAGGTTGGGGAGCCCCCCCCCGCCCAATGTCTTGCCCGGACCCTGGAGATAGAACGGAAGATCACCAAGGTGGATGGTCTCGCCATCCAGGGACGATAAAACCCGTTCAAGCACGTTGGAGAGTTCCCGCACATTCCCGGGCCAGTGGTATGCCAGAAGCGCCCTTTCAGCTTCCTTTTCCATAGCAATGAGGGGGATGGTCGATTCTCGCGTCATTTCTCGGAGCAGGTGACGGCAGAGAGGAATAATGTCCTCTTTCCGTTCCCGCAGGGACGGGATATGGAGCGGGATTACATTCAGGCGGTAAAATAAATCCTTCCGAAAACGACCACTTTGCAGGAGGACCTCGAGGCTTTGATTGGTCGCCGATATAAGCCTGAAATCGGACCGAATGATGGAGGTGCCGCCGACCCGTTCAAACTCTTTTTCCTCCAGCACCCGGAGAAGCTTCGGCTGCATTGGGAGGGGAAGGTCCCCGATTTCATCAAGAAAGATGGTTCCCCGGTGGGCCAGTTCGAATTTACCCGGTTTGCCGTCGGCCTTTGCACCGGTAAAGGCCCCCCTGTCATAGCCGAAGAGCTCCGACTCCAACAGATCTTTCGGGATGGCGGAGCAGTTTATGCGGACAAAGGGATAGACTTTTCGCGGGCTGGCATGGTGAATGGCTTGGGCGAAAAGCTCCTTCCCGGTGCCGCTTTCCCCGGAGATAAGCACGGGATATTGCGTGGCGGAAGCCTTCAACGCCTCATCTTTGAGCACCCGTATCTGTTGACTGAGACCGATGATGCTGTCAAAGGTGTATCGTGTGGAGCGGAGAGAAAGGAGTTCTTTTTCATAAAGCTCCACCTTTGATTCCAGAACAGAGAGTTCTTTTGCCAGCCTTGTGACATCTCGAACGTCCTTGAACATGACCTGCCCGAAGACTGCCACCACCTTCCCGTTTTTCTTGATGGGGATGCGCTGGACCACCATATCCTGGCCCTTGATCCGGTGGGACTGATTGATCTCGGCCTTGCCGGTCTTTGCCACAATGTGCATCCGGGAGTTTTCCACTACCTCCGTGGTGTACTTCCCAATCTGTTCTTCAGGATCAATGCCTAAGAAATGTGCATAGGGCTTGTTAAAATGGGTGATGTATCCATTTGGGTCCGTCACAATGCAGCCGTTGTAAATATTGTCAAAGATCAGGCGGAACATGTCGAGTTGCTCTTCGACGGCTTTGCGGCCCCGCGAGTGTCTCTGGATGCCTCCCCGGACGTCCATTTTTGAAGGAGTGTTTCTGAGTTTTTCTTTATCCATTTCTCCATATTTTCGTAGCAAGGCTGCTACATGTCGATTGTTTGATACATAATCAATACACTTCTTGGCCGAGCGTTGCAACAAAAAACAGGAGGGAGTTTCGCATGCGCCTGCTTAAAAAGATCTTTTTTTCCGTGTAGATATTGGAGCGTGCAGGTTTATGGAAACAGGCAGTGGATATGTGGCCTTGATATTGCTTTATTCACAAAGAAAATCTGCACATTCCGTTTCGATCATCCTGGGAATCCCATCTGGTCTTTTGTTCGCCCTGCCGCGCAAGGCATTGTGCCCGGAGCGGCTGGAAAGCCGATAGCCTCAAAACGTTTCTCCAAAATAAGGAGGGAAAAAGATGAAGATCAAACATGCGCTGTGCGGTTTTTTGCCGTTTCTCCTGACCCTTGCCTTCCTGATACCTCCGGTCCTGGCAGCAGGTCCCATCAAAATCGGCATCATCCAGGGCCTGAGCGGTCCCTACGAGGTTTATGGGAAGCAGGAAGTCACCGGCTTCAAGATGGGATTGGAATATATGACGAAGGGCACAAACAAGATCCTTGGAAGGGACGTAAAACTGATTATAGAAGATACCCAGCTTAAAGCGGCGCGGGCAAAGATGCTGCTCACCAAGCTCTACAACGATGACGGGGTGGACATTGCTGTTGGTCCCACGAGCAGCGGCGTGGCGCTTGCCTGCTTACCGGTTGCCGAGCAATGCAAGAAGATACTCGTGGTGGAACCGGCAGTCGCTGATTCCGTCACCGGTTCTCATTGGAACAGGTATATTTTCCGGACGGGCAGAAATTCCAGCCAGGACGCGATTTCCAATGCTGTTGCCGTCGCAAGGCGAGGGGTAAGTATCGCCACCATCGCCCAGGATTATGCTTTCGGCAGAGATGGAGTGGCTGCATATAAGAAGGCGGCGGAGAGTCTGGGCGCCAAGATCGTCCACGAAGAGTATTGTGACCCCAAAGCCAGTGATTTTACCGCGCCCATCCAGAGAATCATAGAATCCCTGAAAGACAAACCCAAACCAAGATATGTCTGGGTCATCTGGGCGGGAAAAGGCGGTCCCATTACACAAATGCTCTCGAGCGGATTGGATAAATACGGCATCGAGATCACCAGCGGAGGCAATGTCATTCCCGTGCTCAAGATGATGAAGCCTCTTAAGGGAATGATCGGCGGTGCCTACTATTACTATGGTCTTCCCAGCAATCCAGTGAACGATTGGTTTGTGGAGGAACACGTGAAACGGTTTAATGCGCCTCCCGACTTTTTCACCTGCGGCGGTTTCTCCGCTGCTAGCGCCATTGTGAAGGCCATTACAAAAGCGCAAAGCACGGACACTGAGAAACTCATCTGCGCCATGGAGGGCATGGTGTTCATGACCCCGAAGGGGACCATGATTTTCAGGAGGGAGGACCACCAGGCCCTCCAATCCATGTTCGCCTTCAAGCTTGCGGTAAAACCCGATATAGCCTGGGCGGTCCCGGAGCTTATCCGGGACATGTCTCCTGCGGAGACAGCGCCACCCATCCAGAACAAGAGAGTGCTATGCCCCTGAAAGATGCAGGGCCGATTATCGAAACGAAAGATCTGACCATACGATTTGGCGGCCATGTGGCTGTTGATCATGTGAGTCTCCGGATCGAACCCTTCACGCTCAAGTCGATCATCGGCCCCAATGGAGCAGGAAAGACGACCTTTTTCAATCTTCTGACCGGGCAGTACAAACCCACCGGAGGAACGGTTTTCTTGAAGGGGAGAGAAATAACCGGCATGGGTCCGGCGGAAAGAACTCGGCTCGGAATGGGTCGATCGTTTCAACTGACGAATATTTTCCCCAATCTCACGGTCCTTGAAAATGTCAGGCTCGCCATTCAGGCGCGAAAAGGGCTTGGGTTGAACTTCTGGCGCAACTCCCTTCATTATGCAGTGTTGGAGGACGAGGCATATGATGTTCTCAAGGAGGTGCTCCTGGAAGAGAAGTGGGTTTTTCCCGCCAGGGATCTCACTCATGGCGAACAGCGAAAACTTGAAATGGCCATCCTGATCGCCCTCGAACCGGAGGTCCTGCTCCTGGATGAACCCACAGCCGGCATGGGCCAGGAAGAAGTGCCGGCGATACTGGAGATCCTGAAGAGGATGAAAGCGGCGAAAAACCGGACCATGCTCCTGGTGGAGCATAAAATGGATATGATCATGAACCTTTCGGACAGCATCGCGGTACTGCAGGAGGGAAAGGTTATCGCGGAAGGAACATCCGAAGAGATTCGCGCGAGCGAAGCCGTTCGGAATGCATATCTCGGGGGCGGAATGAAACATGCCTGAAGCTATCCTGAAGGCACAGGAAATCCACACCTATATTGGACAGCACCATATCCTCCAGGGTGTTTCATTTGAGGCCAGACCCGATGCCGTCACCGTGCTTGTGGGGAGAAACGGAGCCGGAAAAAGCACAATACTGAAGACTATTATGGGTCTTCTCCCTCCTTCTCAGGGAAGCATCACCTTCAGGGCCAGAGAGATCCAGCGGAAAAAGCCATATGAAATAGCCAGGTTGGGCATTGGATTTGTCCCGGAGGATATGGGGATTTTTTCAAACCTCACCGTAGAAGAAAACATGAAAGTGGCGATGCTCCGAGAAGACCGCGAGACCCTGCAACGGCTGGAAACCATAACGGACCTGTTACCGGATCTTAGAAAATTCTGGACAGCCGCGGCGGGCAATCTGAGTGGCGGCCAGAAACAGATGCTTGCAATCGCCAGAGCTATCGTAAATAAAACCGCACTCCTCCTGATCGACGAGCCGTCAAAGGGTCTGGCACCCATTATTGTTGAAGCACTGATCAGTACGATCAATCGAATCAAGGAACACAGCGTTGTGCTCCTGGTCGAGCAGAATTTTCACATGGCAGGCGCAGTAGGCGACGACTATTACATCATGGACGATGGACTGGTGGTTCGTGGGGGCGACATGGAAGAATTGGCCGGAGACGAAGCAGTGAAGAGCAGGTATCTGGGCATATCGAGCGCGGTTGAAAGATCAGAATGAAAGGGGAATTGAGGTGACCGGAGCGGGAGCGGCTCTCAAAAGAAAAAGCGGCGCAGTGAGTTTCGCTGCTGCCGTTGCTCTCTTTATACTCCCGCTGTTGTGGATCCCCGGAAAAATCTATCTCACCCTGACGATCGCGGGGCTTGCCATGGGGATGCTGGTATTTCTGATTGCCTCAGGGTTGAGCATCATTTTCGGACTGATGGATGTCCTGAATTTTGCCCACGGAGCCTTGTTTGCCTGGGGAGCCTATACCGGGTTCAGCGTTTTCAAGCTCATGCGGGCCTGGGTGGGGGCGGATTCGGTTCTCAAGAACGTGGGGGTGTTCAGCATGGCCGCTGCTGCCGCCCTCCTGGCAGTCTCTGTTTTAGGCATGCTCCTGGAGCGAGGCCTGATCCGTCGCGTGTATGGTTCGCACCTCTTTCAGATTCTTATCACATTCGGCGGCATGGTTGTGCTGGTGGAACTCATTCGCGTCTTCTGGGGGCCCAATGACGAGGTGATCGTTCAACCTCTGACCTTCCGGGGAAGCTGGGACATGCACGGTGTTATCGTGGAACGATATCGTGTCCTCTGCATCATGATCGGTGTCGTGGTGTATACGATGATCCGGATTGTGCTCAAGAAGACAAAGCTGGGAATGATCGTTCGGGCGGGTGTGGAAAATCGGGAAATGGTGCAGGCCATGGGACACAATATTTTTCGTATATTTACCGGTGTGTTTGCGGCAGGAGCAGCGCTTGCGGCGCTTGGAGGGGTGGCCATGTCGGTTTTTGATCGCCAGGTATATCCCGATATGGGGGGCACGTACCTGCTTTTCGCCTTTATTGTCGTAATCATCGGCGGCCTGGGAAGCATTACCGGCTCACTCCTGGGAGCACTCATTGTCGGGCTGGCATACAACTACGTGGCATACCTGGTTCCGTGGGCCGCAGCAGCGGTCAATGTACTCATCATGATCATCATACTCCTGATCCGGCCCACAGGGCTTTTCCCGGCAGGGAGATAAAGGGGACTCAGGATAATGCCGCAAACACCCGTTCAAATGCATCGTATTGGGAAAAAGAAAAATCGCTTCAGGGGAGCGGGATTTTTTCTCAAGACCGGTATGCTGATCTTTTTTCTTGGCGCCCCGTTCCTGTTCCCTTCGTTCAAGCTCGTGGACCTGGTCATGAACATCATCATATTTTCCGTGCTCGTGGCCAGTTTTGATATTCTGCTGGGCTACACGGGAATCCTCTCTTTTGCGCACGGCATGTTCTTTGGTATCGGGGCGTATTGCGTTGCTCTCTTGATGGGGCCATACGGAGGGCCTTCCTACGTTCATCTGGCCCTGGGTCTCCTGCTTGCTGTAGTGACGGCCTCTGCGCTGGCCGTGGTTATCAGCTTTCTTTCTCTGCGCGTGAAGGCCATATTTTTTGCCATGGTGACCCTCGCAATTGCTGAACTGGCCATTGTTCTTGCCACAAAGTTGAGCGCATTTACCGGAGGAGAGGATGGCATCAGTCTGAACATGCCCGGCATTTTCGCCGTATCCCACAGGGTGGGAGATTTTCTGGGGACTCAGATCGGAGGGCGGGTCTTTACCTACTACCTGATCCTGTTCGGATCCCTGATTCTCTTTTCCCTGATGATACGCTTTACTCATTCGCCGCTCGGCCGTGTCTTGCAGGGGATCCGGGACAATACCCAGAGAGCCGAAGCCCTCGGGTACAAAACGTTCATTTTCCAGGTTGTCTCCATTTTATTCGGCTGTGTTGTGGCTGCCGTTGCCGGCGGTTTTTATGCCATGTGGGTGGGGTACGTGAATCCGGAGTCCTGCCTTGGCGTCATGACGATCATGCTGGATGTCCTGCTCATGGTCATCATCGGGGGCATGGGGACTCTTTACGGCGCGGTCGTAGGGGCGGGGCTGTTGAAGACCGCCCAGACCTTTCTCCCGGATCTCCAGCACCTGGCAAAAACAGTGTTTCCGAACGCTGCATTCATCCATCAGTTTCTGGAGAGATGGCTCCTCCTTTTCGGGGTCCTCTTCATTCTGGTCGTCATCCTGTTTCCGAAAGGGATCATAGGGTCCATGCGGGGCTATATGGCGCGGCGCACATAGGATCCCGTACCACTGGAGCTTCCACTTCTGATGGACGTCCTGGCTAGGTTCTCCCGATCCGGAGGCAAGCGCCATGTCTCAAAAGTTTTGTACCTGGTTTTGGGATTCAAAATGTTGATGAAACACATCATAAAACGAGCATCGTGTAAATCCGAATTTCGAAATCCGAAATCCGAAACAATAGCAAAATCCGAATGCCAAAAATTCAAAACGATTGCTCTTTAAAACATACGCGTTTAGGTTATTCGTATTTTTGTCATTCTCATTTGTTTCGAGTTTCGATATTCGGATTTCGAATTTTCCATCAACGATACAGAGGGGAAAATCTATAAACATACTGCGAGACTCACCTCGCCAAGAATAGGAACGGGGTTTACGAGACGGACCACCAGCCGGCGCCGGCATTTGTTGATGTCGATGCCGGAAAGATACCATGACATCCAAGGAGGAGGGACATGCCTGAGCCAGCCATGAGGAACGTGAAGGGAGATGGAGTGAACATACAGCTCGCGGTGTGGGAAGGAACCGGAAAGAACGTACTTTGTGTGCACGGCATAACAGCCAACTGCCGGTGCTGGGATGTCCTGGGGCAAGCGCTGAGCGGGGATCACCGGGTCCTGGCCATGGATCTCAGAGGACGGGGGCTCTCGGACAAGCCGCCGACAGGGTATTCCATTGAAACCCACTGTAATGACATACGGGCCCTGCTGGAAAATCTCGGCCTGCGACACGTCGTCCTCATGGGGCACTCCCTTGGGGCCTTCATTTCGATTGTCTTCGCGGCCCGATATCCGGAGCTGGTGGATCGGCTCATCCTTGTGGACGGAGGAGGGAAGCTTTCCGAAGAGCAGATGAATAAAGTCTTCGCGGGGATCAAGCCTTCTCTTGACCGTCTGGGGAAGGTGTTTCCATCATTCGAAACCTATCTGGACATGATGAAACAGGCCCCTTTTCTCAAACCGTGGTCTCAGGCCCTGGAGGTTTACTTCAAGTATGAAGTGGAGGATGTGGAGGGCGGTGGAATCCGCAGTAGGATCCGGCCGGAACATATTGCTGAGGAAGCCATGAACCTCCGCAAGATAGATGCTTCCGAATTCTATTCGCAGCTCTCCTGCCCCGTCCTGATACTGCGGGCCCCGGAAGGCCTTCTGGTGAAAGACGATATTCTGCTGCCTGAAGAGGTGCTGGAGCGGATGCTGCGCGAGATCCCGAACGCACGCAGTTTCGAGGTGAAAGGGAGCAACCACTACACGATCATGTTCCAGGCAAACGAGTCAAGAGATCGGAAGATCAAGGAGTTTCTGATTGATACATAGAGAATCGTGAAAAAGGGGGGAGAAAATGGACATAAACGAGCCGGAAATCAGAAAAGAGGACATCCTTTTCTTGGAAGATATGCATTTTACGGCTGAGAATGTTTGTATCGTGACCGGTTCCGCAGGCGGCATCGGAAGGGCTACGGCTGTGGCTGCCGCGGCAAACGGTCTCATGACTGTGGGGCTGGATGTTGATGAGAAAGGTGGCATGGCGACGCAGAAAATGGCCCGGGATATGGGGGGCCAGATGATTTTCCTCAAGACTGATCTGTGCGTTGACAAGGAGGTTGCACATGCCGTGGATGAAGCGGCGAAGCTGGGGAGTATCAAGTATGTGGCAAATATTGCAGGCATCCAGCACATTGATTCTGTTGAAAATTTTCCCATGGAGAAGTATGATTACATGCTGCGGCTCATGTTGCGAGCCCCATTCTTCCTCTCCAAATTGACGATCCCCCACATGAAGAAAAGCACTGATGGGACCGGTGCCGTAGGAAACATGGCCTCCGTGCACGCCCACATGTGCACCATCAACAAGCCGGTATACAATATCACCAAATTCGGTCTGCGTGCCCTGACCCAGTCCATTGCCGCCGAAGGGGATGGAAAAATCCGTTCGTTTTCCGTGAGCACCGGTTTTGTCAAGACGGCCCTGGCGTTGAAACAGATACCTGCCCAGGCAGAACAGCGGGGCATCACGCCGGAAGAAGTGGTGACGGACGTGATGATGGGCCACAGCCGGATCAAGGAGATGATGACGCCCATAGAAGTGGGCAACCTGTTTGTCCTGGGATTTTCGCGATTCGCCAGGTATCTCATCGGTGGGGATCTGCTTTTTGACGGCGGGATGGTGCTGACGTACGCGGAAAAGAAGAATTGATGCAGCTGTCGGAAAAAATCCATCTACTGCGTTATCCTTGTCCCGTGTCACTGCGGCGTACTGACCATGTACGCCTCGTTCCCCGGGCCTTCGGATGCCTTTTGAACATTTTCTAACAGCCGCTTTGAGAATCTATGGTAATGAGTGCGTGATCAATCGGGAGGTTCGATTGAAGCGAGGAGTTCCCTCAGTTCGGTTTCAACGAAGTCAATGTGGCGTCGTGCTTCCAGGGATGCCTGTTGGGATTTCCTGCTCTTGATGGCCTGGAATATGAGCATGTGCTGTTCGGCAATGCGTCGTTTGTTTTCTTTTTTCAGGAAAAGTTTTTCCCGGGACATCTTCTGGGTGCTCCAGAGGATATTGTAGCAGGAAGCGGTCAGATGGGAAAGGACGGTATTGTGGGCGGCAAGGGCGATGGAGATATGAAAGTCCGCATCAGTCTTGGCATCTTCCCTGTTGTTCCGCAGGTTTTCCTGGTCCCGGGCAATGATTTGTTCAAGCCGTTCAATGTCGGACTCCGTTGCTTTCTTTGCAGCGTTAAAGGAGGCCCAGCTTTCCATGGCCCTTCGAATATCCAGAAGTTCAAAAAATTTGTCCTGATCGTCGGCAATGAGAAGGCTTAAAGGATCTTCAACAGGTTTTTGCGTGAGGGACCGTACAAGGATTTTGCTTCTCGGCCTGATTTCGACAAAGCCCATTGCCTGGAGTGCATTGAGGGCCTCCCGGAGCGGTGGCCTGCTGACTCCTATGGATTCGGCCAGATCTCTCTCCGAGGGTAGTTCATCGCCCGGTTTGAGCTCACCGATGCTCAACAGGGTCTTGAATTGCTCGATAATCTCGTCGGAGATCTTTTTGGGCGATATCTTGTGAAACATGATGCCTTCCTGATGACGGGATTTTGTATGAACTGGTAATACCAAAAAGAGAAACCAGGTGCAAGGGATTTTTTGACGATGTTTCATTTTTCCTTGACAATTTCTTCAATATTTTAGTATTGGTATGACCAGTTTTCCAGACCGATTTGATGCTCAAGAACGCCACGGGTATTTGACGAACCCCCAATAGAGGTGCGGCAATGAAGGTGCATTTGCTCTATGGTGAAGATACCGCGGATCTGGATCTCCCGGAATCAGTGAAATGTCTGGAGATGAAGCCCCTTGAACCGATACGGAACCCGCCGGAAGCGGTTCAGAAGGCCCTGTCCGATCCCATCGCAAGTCCTCCGTTGCATACCATTGCGCAGGGAAGGAAAAGCGCATGCATCGTTATCTCTGACATCACCCGCCCCGTTCCGAACAGGATTATCCTCCCGCCTCTTCTCGAGACGCTTGAGCAGAGCGGCATTCCAAGGGAAAAAATTACGATTCTGATTGCCACAGGTATGCACCGGCCCAACCTGGGAAAAGAACTGGCGTTCATGGTTGGCAGGGATATCATGGACAACTACAGGATCGAAAACCACTACTGCCGAAAAGCTGAAGAATACCGGAAGGTGGACGAAATCGACGGAGCTCCCATCGAACTGAACCATCATTACCTCGATGCGGATCTGAAGATCCTCACCGGCCTCATTGAACCCCACTTCTATGCCGGATATTCCGGAGGGCGAAAGGCCATCCTGCCGGGTATCTCCAGTTTCGAAACCATGAAATTCATGCATTCCTACAAGATGATCGATCATCCCAATGTCACCAATTGCCTCCTGGACGGAAACCCTTTCCATGAATACGGTATTCGGGTAGCTGAACTGGCAGGCGTTGATTTCATTCTGAACGTGGTGATCAACAAGGAAAGAAAGATTGCCGGGGTTTTTGCAGGTCATTATGACAAGGCCCATCTCGCCGGCTGTCAACTGGTTGGTGATCATTCCGTGGTAGAACTGGCACAGCGGCCTGACCTGGTGATTACTTCCGGCGGGGGGTACCCCTTGGATGCGACCTTTTATCAGATCAGCAAGGCCCTCATCTGCGCCATGGATATTCTTGAAAGGGGAGGCGCCATCGTGGTTGCCTGCGAATGCCGAGAAGGATTGGGAAGTCCTGAATTCTGCGGCATCCTGCAAACCGTCTGCGGCCCCGAGGAATTTCTTAACCGCTACTGCGATCCCGGGGACTTCGTCATCGATCAATGGTGTGCCCAGAATGTTTACCAGGTCCTGGACTATGCCGGAGAGGTGTATATTTACTCTTCCGGCCTCAACCCGAAAGATGTGAAGAAGATGGGAGCAATACAGACGGATAACCTGCAGGAGAACGTTGACAGATTGTTGAAAGATCATCGCCGGGCTGTGGTAGTTCCTGATGGACCGTATGTGGTGGGGGCGATTAGTGATAAGAAGGACGAAGGCTGATATGAGGGGCCTGACCGAAGAACTTTTCGGAAAGAAACCGGTGCCGGATTTTTCGGGATCTCTGCGGAGAAGGCAAGTGGAAAACAGTGTCCACAGGGCGCAAGAGAAAGGGGGTGAAATGAGGTACGGGAAGGGACGTATGATCTTCCTAGAGGATCGAGGACGTGAGTTGTGAACCCAACTACCATGGAGGGAAAAATGAGAACGTACAAGTCGTTTATCTTTGTAGCTGTTATAGCGGTGGTTCTTGCTTTTGGCACCACGGCAATGGCAAAGAAAGTCAGCTGGAAGATGGGGAGCACCTGGACTCCGGCCATTAATCTCTACAAGGGTGACAAGGAGATGATCAAGTATGTGGGGGAGATGACGGGCGGAAACTTCGAGATAAAATGGTTTCCTTCCGGATCCCTCATGAAGGCCTTCGAATACTTTGATGCCTGCAGCAAGGGGGTGGTTCAAATGGCCGGAGACTGGCCCAGCTACTGGGCGAGCAAGGACCCTGCCTTTGATTTCCTCGGGTCCTTCCCGTTTGGTTTTGACAATCTGGATTACATCACCTGGATGTATGACTTCGGCGGTCTGGAAATCATGCAGGAACTCTTCGGCCAGTACGGAATGACCTATTTTTCCCTGGGAGCGACCCCGGCGGAATCTGGCTTCCGTACGACGGCAAAGGCCGGTCCCATTACGACACTCGCTGATTTCAAAGGGAAAAAGCTGAGAACCCCGTCCCGCGCGACCATCTGGATCCTGCAACAAATCGGCGCGAGCCCCATTAAAATGCCAGGGGGCGAGATCTACCTGGCCGTGGAAAGAGGGACCCTGGACGGTGCGGAGTTCAGCAGCCCCGGTGTTGACTGGGAAATGGGCTTTGCCGAGATTACAAAATACTGGACCGCGCCCGCCTGGTTTCAGCCTTCATCGCAGTTGGGAACGATGGTGAACCTCAAGGCCTACAACTCCCTGTCCAAGGAGTATCAGGCGATCCTCAGATATGCGTGCCAGGCGGCCGCCACAAAGGCAACCGCCTTCTATGAGGGTGAATCAGGCAGGTCCATCGAGAGGTTCGTCAAAAAAGATACGGTAATCGTGGCGATGGAAGATAAGGCCTATGAGCCGCTTGAGGAACTGGCCGGCCAGTACTGCCTCATGCAGGCGAAGAAATCCAAATTTTACGCCCGTCTCCTGAAATCTCAGATGGAGTATTTTAGGGAATACAAGGACTGGCGTGCCATGTCTGGACGATTCGGCCATGGACAGACTCCTCCCTATGTGGACAAGGTCCTGGCGGAACTCAACAAGATGGGAGTCAAATAGACCTTTGCGAGGCCTCGGGTGTGCAGAACAGAAAACCTGGGGCCTCTTTTCCATTTCAGAAGCAATGCGGAGATATGGTAACGGCACTGAGAAAAAACATGTTTGAAGGGGATCTGCTTTACCCCTGTCTTCTAACGGCTCATCCATCTAAGGAAAGGTAGAGCAATGCGATTTGAGACGTTTTTAAAAGGCATTGACAATATCAGCGAATGGAGCGGCAGGATTTTCGTCTGGCTCATCATACCCCTTACCGCCCTGGTGGTGTTCGAGGTGATATCCCGGAGGGTTTTTGGTGCGCCGCACGTATGGGCGACTGAAGTGACGAATTTTATCTACGGCCCTCATTTCATGCTGGTGGCGGCCTATACGCTGCTCCACAAGGGACATGTGGCCATAGATATCATTTATAATCGTTTTTCACCCAGGGTGCGGGGGATTTTGGACATTTTCACCCACCTGGCGTTTTTCTTCCCCTTCTGCATCATTGTTTTTTACGAGGGTATCATTTTCGCCAAGACATCATGGCTTATTCATGAAACAAGCGGGTCCGCGGCCCTGCCGGTCATTCCTGAAATCAAGACGGTTATCCCAGTGACATTCGCGTTGCTCTTTCTGCAGGGCCTTGCGAATTTTATCCGAAGTATTATCCAGGCAGTAAGAGGGGAGGCGCTATGAGTCCTGAATTTATAGCTATCGGCATGTTCACAGGGCTTTTGATCGGCCTGTTTCTGGGACATCCCCTTGCCTTTGTCCTCGGTGGGCTGGCGGTGATATTCGGGTATATCGGCTGGGGGCCGGCCTGTTTCTACATGTTCCTGAACAGGACCTACGGGATTATGGACAACTATATCCTGGTTGCAATTCCGCTTTTTATATTCATGGCACAGCTGCTGGATCAGTCAGGTGTGGCCGAAGAGTTATTTGATACCATGCGGTATCTGTTCGGCCCGGTGCATGGGGGGATTGCCATTGCCGTTGTGGTGGTATCGACCCTTTTCGGGGCCTGCACGGGCATCATTGGTGCGTCGGTGGTAACCATGGGACTCCTGTCCATGCCGGTGATGCTCAAATACGGGTATGACAAAAGGCTCGCTTCCGGCGCCATCTGCGCGGGCGGGACCCTGGGGATCCTTATTCCTCCCAGCATCATGCTCGTTGTTATGGCGGACCAGTCTGCCGTGTCCGTGGGCAAGCTCTTTGCCGGGGCTATTATCCCCGGGCTTATCCTGTCGGGGCTCTACATCGCGTATATTTTCATCAAGTGTCTCATCCATCCCGAGGCGGGACCCGCTTTGACCCGGGAGGAGCGGCAGGCAGTCTCCGGGAAACAGCTGTTCTTCATGACTTTGAAATCACTGGTTCCCCCCATGATCCTCATCCTGGGCGTCCTCGGGTCCATATTTGCCGGAATCGCGACACCCACTGAGGCGGCGGGTGTCGGGGCGGCCATTGCCTTCTTCATGACCGTGGCCTATGGCAAATTCACCTGGAAGGGCCTCACCCAGGCAGTTGTGAACACGGCCAAGACCACATCCATGGTCATCATTATCCTGGTTGGCGCGGCCTGTTTTGCCGGTGTTTTCATGGGGTCCGGCGGGGGCGATGTGGTGAAAGAATTTATCTTTGCTTTGGGCCTGGGAAAGTGGGGAACCTTCGTCATCATGATGATCATCCTCTTTCTGCTCGGCATGTTTATCGACTGGATCGGCATTATCATGATCTGTTTTCCCCTGTTCCTGCCCATCGCCCAGCACCTGGGCTTTGACAAGGTCTGGTTCGTGGTGACCATGGCCGTGATGCTGCAGGATTCTTTTCTGACGCCGCCGTTCGGCTATGCCTTGTTTTACCTCAAGGGAGTCGCTCCGCCCGAGGTCACGACATCCGATATCTATTGGGGTGCCTTTCCCTTCTGGCGGCTCATGGAGATGGGTCTCATTATCGTGGTCATATGGCCGGACACTATCCTGTGGCTGGCAAATACCCTGGTCAAATAGCCTGGAGTCGGTCAAATGCTGAAGCAGGGCAAAACGTATAATGCGGTCCGCGAGTCTTTTCAATGGCACATCCCGGAATACTACAATATCGGGGTTGATATCTGCGACAAGTGGGCCCACCAGCGATTTCGCCTTGCCCTGATTTACGAGGATGAGAACGGAAGAGTGACTCAGTACAGCTTCTGGGAGCTGAAACGACTTTCAAACAGGCTCGCCAACGCGTTTCGACATCATGGCATCGGCAGGGGCGACCGCGTTGGGATCCTGCTGCCTCAATTGCCGGAGACCGCGATTGCTCACATTGCCCTGTACAAACTGGGGGCGATCGCGATTCCGCTCTTCAGCCTTTTCGGGACTGACGCCCTTGAATACCGCTTGGCCAACAGCGGAGCGAAGGGTCTTATTACAGATGCTGGGAACGCTCACAAGGTCCTTGAAATCAGGGAAAAGCTTCCCGAACTCAAAAGGGTGTTTGTGACGGGAGAACAGAGCAGGAACCAGTTCCATGACTTCTGGGAAATGATTGAAAAGGGAGCCCCTGATTTTGCTCCTTTGCAGACCAGGTCGGATGATCCTGCGCTTATCATCTACACCTCGGGAACGACCGGTCCCCCAAAAGGGGCACTCCATGCCCACCGGGTGTTGCTCGGGCATCTGCCGGGTGTTGAGTTCCCCCATAACTTCTTCCCGAAAGATGACGATCTTTTCTGGACCCCGGCTGACTGGGCATGGATCGGGGGACTCATTGACGTGCTGTTTCCCAGCTGGCATCATGGCATCCCCGTGGTCGCACATCGAGCCAGGAAATTCGATCCCGAAGAGGCCTTTCGCCTTCTTGCCACGCATGGCATCCGGAACGCCTTTATGCCTCCGACAGCCATAAAGATGATGCGCGGGGTCAAAGACCCCGGCAGCCGCTACGATTACCACATGCGGACCATCGGGAGTGGTGGGGAATCGCTTGGTGAAGAACTTCTTGACTGGGGTAGGGGTGTGATGGGTTTGACCATTAACGAGTTTTACGGTCAGACCGAATGCAACCTGGTGGTGGGAACCTGCTCAGAGATAATGGAGGCCAGGCCGGGTTCCATGGGAAAAGCAATCCCGGGTCATGCGGTGGAGGTAATAGATGATTCGGGCAACCCGTTGCCCGCGGGGAACGTGGGAGAGATAGGTGTGCAGCGACCCGACCCGGTGATATTTTTAGAATACTGGAAAAACATCGAGGCAACCAGGGATAAATTCATTGGCAACTGGCTGCTGACAGGGGACCTGGCCAGGAAGGATGAGGACGGGTATTTCTGGTTTGTGGGGAGAAAGGATGATGTCATCACCAGTTCAGGCTACCGGATCGGACCTGCGGAAATAGAGGACTGTATCATGAAGCACCCGAGTGTCAGCATGGTGGCGGTTATCGGAAGCCCCGACAAGGTGAGGACTGAGATCGTAAAGGCCTTCGTGGTCCTGAAGGAAGGACTGAGGCCCGGTCAGGATATTGAAGAGGACATCAAGCAGTTCGTAAAAACACGGTTGGCTGCCCATGAATATCCCAGGGAGATTGAATTCGTGAATGATCTTCCCATGACTACAACCGGGAAGATCATGCGAAAGGAATTGCGGGCCCTGGAAATTGAAAAAAAGGCCCGGGAGAAGTCCTCGGGCTCTTGGTAAGCCTGCCGTTCTTGTGTTGTTTCAGAGCCCAACACCCGCTGACTTTTCCAATACGAGATATCTTCCATTACCCACATTACGGGAGTACATTTCCACCAGATACGGCATCTTGGCCGGGAGTCTGGGTGCCCTGCTTTGAATGTTCTCCCGGCACAGGCTGTGTGCCGGATGAGTCCGAGGCGAATGAAGATGACAGAAACAGGCCGGACAATTATTGCTATTTTTTTGCTGGTGCTCGTCTATATCCTTACCAGGCGGTTTCATGCCTGGAAAATGAAACGTGTCCTGACCTCGATCCTCAAGGATCTTGAAAAAAGGGAAGCGGTAGATCATGCTTCCGCTGTTACGCTCCCCTATGCGGGTGCGGGCATTTTTCGTATGGGGATACGGGATTACCGGCCGAAGGCGCTTGAATATCTTGTTTCCGGCAACATGGTGGGAAGAACCCGCGACGGGAGATACTACTTGAAAACGAAGGGCTCACAGGACTTGGATACGGGTTGAGCTCCGGGCAGGATGGGAAATGATTTCAACATCAATAAAGCGGCACTCGTATCCTCCTGCCTCCCTGTCGTGGATTGTGTGGGGCCTCGGAGCGGCTTTTTATCTCAATGGGTTTTATCAGAGGGTCGCGCCCGCGGTCATGACAGATTACCTGATGGCTGATTTCAAAATAGGAGCAGCTGCCCTCGGGAACCTGTCAGCCTTTTATTTTTACAGTTATGTGTTTATGCAGGTGCCTACGGGAGTTCTGGCGGATCGCTGGGGACCTCGAAAACTTCTTACTGCGGGCGCGTTCGTTGCCTCCCTTGGCGCGTTTGTTTTTGCATGCGCACCGGACGTCCTCCTCGCCAATATGGGACGGCTCCTCATTGGCGGATCAGTGGGAGTAGCGTGGGTTGCCCTGCTGAAGCTTTCGACCGGATGGTTTCCACCCCGGCGCTTTGCGTTGACAAGCGGACTGGCGCTGCTGTGCGGCCTGCTCGGCGCTGTTTCAGCGGGTGTTCCCCTGAGAATGCTGGTGAATCATTTCGGATGGCGGCCTGTCATGTTTTTGTCGGCTGTCGGGGGATTGGTGATCGCCATAGCACTCTGGCTCGTCGTGCGAGATGATCCGTCGGAAAGAGGGTATGCAAGCTTTGCTTCCTCCGCTCCCGCCAATGGCGACCGGCCTATCCCGGTCATTGCTGGTCTGTTAAAGGTGTTTCACTACCGGAACACCTGGCTTCTGACCCTTGCTCCGGGGGGCATCGTCGGTCCAGTGCTCGCGTTTTCCGGACTTTGGGGCGTTCCGTTTTTCACGACGCACTATAGGCTGTCCCCGGTCATGAGCGCGGCCCTGACGTCAACCCTCCTGGTGGCCTGGGGGGTCGGCGGCCCGTTGCTCGGCGGTCTCTCGGACAAAATCGGCTACAGGAAGCCTCTGTACGTGGCGGGCTGTATTATCAGCTGTATGGGATGGGGAGTGGTCCTCTTCGTCCCGGGACTTCCTCTCTGGCTGCTGGCGACGGTTATCACAATCGTGGGATTTGCTTCCGGTGTCATGATTATCGGTTTTGCCTTTGCCAAGGAGTCAGTCCCTCCAGCATTAGCGGGAACCGTATCGGGTGTGTGCAATATGGGCGTTATGATGGGCCCCATGATTCTCCAGCCGGCCATGGGCCTGGTTCTTGATAGATATTGGAAGGGTGTCCTGGAAAGTGGGATAAGGATTTACGGGCTCGGGGCCTACCGTGCTGCATTTGTTCTGATGATGGGGTGGTCAATTCTGGCAATTGTGCTTGTGGCCTTTACCACTGAGACGAGATGTCGGCAGATGGATACAGAGTAACAGGGTCTCCAAGCGGCATGGTTGAAAGCGTTGGGTGATTCATTGCTGAAAAATACGGGAATAGCCATATTGTTTTGTGCGATTTTCGGAGTGGGAGGAGTTGCCGCAAAGGCATCTTGGTTCATTGATGCCCGGGCATACCATGTGTCGGCACACGGCCAGACCTCCTGCCAGGATTGTCACGAATACGTTGCCGGGAAGCCCTTGCACCCGGATCCTTCGGATGTGAATAAAGTGCGGGGAGATTTTTTTTCTCCAGAAATGTGTTTTTCCTGTCATGAGGAAATTCAGACCGATCTGAAGGTGGGAAAACATGGCAGGAAGAAGATCCGCGATCCCCAGAAGTATACCTACTGCATCCGGTGCCACAAGCCGCACCGGCAGTCCCGTATCGGTGAGAGCCGGATCGGGACATTTAAACCGGGCATTCCGCGACGGGAACAATGCGGGGCCTGCCACGCGTATCGCTCCAAATTACCGCCCATGTCCAGGGCGGATGAAGCATGCATGACCTGCCACCGGGCCGTGAATCCGGCCACTGCGGAAGGCAGAAAAAAGATACAGTGGTTCTGTTTCCACTGCCATCAGGAAGGAAATACTCCGGCCAGAAGGGCGACCGGTTCCCTGGTTGCCCTAATAAATCCGGGTGCCTATAAGACCACCCCTCATGCGAACCAATCCTGTACGTCGTGCCATCCGGACGGTGCCGCCTTCCATCATCAGGACCAGACAGAGAGGGATTGTCTTGATTGCCATGCCCGTCATGATGAACTGGTGGCACACGACGCGCACCCGAATGTGGCGTGCGAAACATGTCATCTGCAGGGCGTTACACCGTTTCGCGATCCGGTCTCCAGGAGGATTTTGTGGAAGATTCCATGGAATCCGGGAAAACCCCTCCTGGTCCATCGCATGGGAACAAACGAGGCCCGGATCGATTGCACCCGGTGTCACAAAAAGGGAAATATGGTCGGCGCATCAGCCATGGTCCTCCCGGCCAAGAGCGTTATTTGCATGCCTTGTCACGCGGCAACCTTCTCGCTGGGAGATACCGCGAGCGTCATTGCCCTCCTCATTTTTCTGGCCGGTATGGTCATGGCGATGGCATACTGGTTTACCGGCGCGCTGCGGGGGAGGAAGGATACCGATGAGAAACCGGAAAAGCAGAAGAGCATTTTCGGAAAGATCATGCGCGTCAGTGGCGCTCTCGTGCTTGATGTCCTGCTCCAGAGGAGGCTGTACCGGCGGTCGGAGGGCAGGTGGCTGATCCATGCCCTGATTTTTTATCCTTTTCTGTTCCGTTTTACCTGGGGCATGGTTGGGCTCCTCGGATCCCTTTGCAGACCCGGGTCTGAAACCGTATGGATCCTGCTCGACAGGAATTACTGGCTGACTGCGTTCCTTTTTGATTTGAGTGGTGCCCTCCTTTTGCTGGGAGTCCTGGTGGCACTGCTCCGGGGAACTTTGAGACGATTCACGCAGCTCTCAGTGCTTCCGAGACAGGACCCGTTGGCCCTTTGTCTGATCGGTGGTATTGTGATCGTGGGTTTTGTGCTGGAAAGTATGCGCATGGCTATGACAGGCCCGGTCGGGGATGGAGAATATGCGTTTGTGGGATACTGGATCAGCACCTTTTTTTCGAATCCTGCGGGATTGACGGTTTATTACGGGTATGTGTGGTATGTCCATGCCATCCTGGCCGGGGCCTTCATAGCTTATCTCCCTTTCAGCAGATTGTTTCACATGATCCTGGCACCGGTAGTCCTGCTCATGGATGCCGCCGGCAAGGAAGATCGCTGAATGCCTGGTGTTTGTTGCCTGTGGTCATTGGGAAAAACAGGACAAAAAACGATCGACATGCAACGCTGATGTGTGGAGTATGATATGGATGAAAAGATAAGACAGACCCTTATTGATATCGTCGGGGAACAGAGCTATACGGAGAATCTTCTGGATATGGTGTCTTATTCCTACGACGCATCGGAGCACAGCCACCGGCCGTCGTGCGGGGCCTGGCCCCAATCGACCGAGCAGGTGGCGGAGATACTGAAGGTGGCAAACAA
>Ga0315542_1000084_pt1 | contig 46090 bp, 44 predicted proteins | sample SalMarSW160120MG_FD_202541 | JGI IMG/M metagenome (GOLD analysis project Ga0315542, IMG submission 202541) | Salt marsh sediment microbial communities from the Plum Island Ecosystem LTER, Massachusetts, United States - Salt Marsh Sediment SW1601-20 ...
GCCGAAGACCTGGAGTGCCTGCTCCGGGATGTTCGACCTGCCAATCACATGCGCCCTCAGAGCATCATCGACATCGTGGGTCAGGTACGCGATGCGGTCGGCAAAGCGGCACAGCATCCCTTCGGGAGTCGAGGGCGGAGGATCGATCTTCCATGAATGGGCCCGAACGCCGTCGAGCACTTCCCACGAGAGGTTGCACGGTTCAAGAACGCTGAGGACGCGAACGCTTTGCTCGGAGTGCAGCCACTCACCTTCGACGTAGGGAGAGAGGGCATCCTCACCGGTGTGACCGAACGGCGAGTGACCCACGTCGTGCGCCAGGCAGATCGCCTCGGTGAGAGGCTCGTTCAACCCCAGCGCGGCCGCCATCGCCCGGCCGACCTGTGTCACCTGGAGCGTGTGGGTGAGTCGGGTGACGAAGTGATCTCCTTCAGGATTGATGAAGACCTGGGTCTTGTGCTTGAGACGCCGAAAGGCCTTGGTGTGGAGGATGCGATCCCGGTCCCGCTCGAAGGCGGTTCGGTAGGGGTCGGGTTCTTCCGGATGCTCGCGGCCTCTGGACTCGGTGGACTTCGTGGCCGCCGGAGCCAGAAGATCGTGCTCCTGCTGCTCACGGATCCCTCTGGTCCGTCGAATCATCTTGCTCATAGGGGCAGGGTAGGCCGATCCGCACCATCCTCGTTCTTGTCAATCCTGACGCCGCCTACCATCGCTGGTCTTGACAAGAACGGGAAGGGCCGGTTCCTGTCAATCCTGACGCCGCTCAGCGGCGCCGAGGTTGACAAGAACCGACAGGCTCCTAGACGATCCTTTCCCGCACCCTCGAGCTGATGTAGTCCATCGAGGCCACCACGATGGCGATCGCCAGCATGTTGACCGAAGCGGCCCGGTAGTTCAGCAGGTTGATGTTCTGCTGGAGGATCTGGCCGATACCGCCACCACCGGCGAACCCGATGATGGTGGACATGCGCACGTTGATGTCCCACCGATACATGGTGAACGAGATGTACGGCGGCACGATCTGGGGGATGACCGCGTAGACGATGGTCTGAAGTCGCGTTGCGCCGGTCGACTGAACGGCCTCGAGCGGTCCCGCCATGATGCTCTCGACCTGTTCCGAGTAGAGCTTCGCCAACGCTGCGATCGTATGGAGCGAAAGGGCGAGGGCACCGGCGAACGGGCCGAGACCCACCCACACGACGAACACGAGCACCATGACCAGTGGTTCGATCGACCTGATCCCGTTGAACAGCGTACGAGCCATGTAGTAGATCGTCAGGCCGACGTTGACGCTTTCGTTCTTGTAGACCCTGAGGGCCAGGCCGAGGCCGAGTAGGAGACCGATGGTTCCGGGGACCCACACGATCTTCATCGGATCCTGGATCTTGTACAGCCACGAGATGAGCTGCCCGATCAGCAGGAACAGGATCGCGCCGGCGGCCGCCGACAGCGGAAGGCTGAGGGGCCGAGCGATCTTCTCCGAGGTTCGGGCTCGGAGCCACACTGCGAAGTGACCGGCACGCCCCGCGAGAACCGCTGCTGCTGCGAGCGCCGAGAACGTCGTGATCAGTGCACCGAGGATGCTTCCGAGCGTCGTCGAGAAGCCTCCGAGGAACCGGAACGATCCCAGCTTGGGAGCGAGCCAGTCACCGAAACGGGTGAGGAGATTCGACAGCAGGAACAGCACGACGATGGCCACAACGGCAGCGACGATGAGCACGGCCAGTCGAGCGACCCTCTCTCCGTTGGACGGCGGCTCGTCTTCGACGGCGGGCAGCGACCATCGGAACGCAACGACGATGAGTGCGGGAAGAACGATCAGGCCCAACAGCACCAACCCGAGATTGGATATGAGGTAGTCGCTGAGTGTTCGCGCCCACCCGGCGGCCAGGATGCCGAGGACGATGCCGATCGGGAAAGCGATCAGCTGCATGCTCAGCTTGAGCAGCGGCATCTTGATGTCCTTCATCAGGTTGCGGGACGCGAAGAACGACACCGGAACGGCTATGAAGACACCGAGCGTTGTGGCGAGCAGCGCCAGGAACACCGTTTCGATGATCTTTTCCCACGTCAGCTTGGCGGACTCGGAGATCCGCGGCGACGCGACGGTGATCGCAGTTCCTTTGGAGTCTGTCGTTTCGACCTGCGCCGGATGCAGGATCGATCCGATCGGCTCCCTGTTGATGGCACGAATGGTCTGCTGCTCTTCGGACGGACGCTCACGGGTGTCGACCGTCTGGACGAAGTTGCCGTTCTCGTCCGCGGTGAATTCCTGACCCAGGGCCAGGTTCAGGTCGCCCGCCGGCGGGACCTGGTAGAGGGTCACCCGAGCGTTCGGTGAGAAGTTGTAGCCGTACACGGTGACCGTGGCGCCGGGTTCGGCGCAGGCGGGCTCGACGACGATGTGGCGCGAGTACTGGTCCTGCTCGGGGGGTGTGAACCCTCCATCGGGACACGGCATATAGAAAGGCACGTCTGTGTTGGTGTCGGCGGTCTGATACGTGAGCAGGTCAGGTCGGGCCAAGGCCCGGATGACCCGGGTGAGCTGAGCGAGACGCGTCGGGGATTGGATCTCGCTCAGGTCGACCTTGGTGACGGAGAACCCGAACGCATACACGATGACACCGGCAATGATCGCCAGTGCCATGATCAGGGCTCGACGGCGAGGGCTCTTGGGCTTTTGGAGTTCAGCCAACTCGCTCAGCCTCCTCCCCGTAGATGTCCTTGAACGTCTGGTCGTCTAGTTCCGATGGTGCGCCTTCGAAGACGAGGTGACCGTCCTTGAGGGCGATCGTGTTGTCGGCGTACCGGTGTACGAGGTCGAGGAAGTGGAGCGAGCACAACACTGTGACGCCGTCCTCGCGGTTGATCAGCTCCAAGTACTGCATGATGGAGTGTGCGAGCACCGGGTCGAGGCTCGCGACGGGCTCGTCGGCGAGGACCATCTCCGGGTTCTGCATCATCGCCCGGGCGACCCCCACACGTTGCTGCTGACCGCCGGACAACTCGTCAGCCCGCTTGCCGGCTTGGTCTCTGAGGCCGACTCGATCGAGCTGGGCGAGTGCACGTTCAACCTGTTCCTTCGGGAAGCGGTTGACGATACTCAAGGCAGGGTTCACGTAGCCAAGGCTGCCCTGCAACACGTTTGTGAGCACCTTGGAACGGTGCACCAGGTTGAAGTGCTGGAAGACCATCCCGATCCGTCGTCGAATGCGGCGCATCTCATCTTGAGAAGCAGTGGTGATGTCCACGCCGTTCCAGAGGATCCGTCCCTCGGTTGGTTCGATCAGCCGGTTGATGCAGCGGAGCAGTGTCGACTTGCCCGAACCGCTCAGGCCGATCACGGCGAGAAACTCGCCATCGGGTACTTCGAATGACACGTCCTCGAGGGCAAGGGTTCCGCCCTCGTAGACCTTTGTGAGGTGTTCGACTTTCAGCATGCCCTATCCGTCGTTCAAGAGAAGACGGGGCAGGGAGTACACCCTGCCCCGTCTCTCGTCACACTGCGACTCCGCTCAGTCGTTGATGGTGTAGTTGAGGAGATCGACGATCTTGCGAAGACCGTCATACTCGGAGTCGGTTGCCGGTTCGATTCCGGTCCAGCCGTAGAAGTCCGAGGACCCGATCGACTGTGCCCAGGCGTCCGTCTGTGAGAAGTTCACCAGAGCCGTCTCGATCTGTGCACGGACGTCTTGCGGGAAGTCCGGGCCAAACGACAGGGTGTCGTTGGGGATCGGCGGGGAGATCGTGAGGATCTTGACCTTCTGGATGACGTCCGGAGCGTCGGTACGGATGTTGGCGCGGGCGTCCAGCACTCGCCAGTCACCGCACATCAGCTTGCTGCCATCCTCGGAAGGAGCGCACGAGGACACGAGGTCATCCGGAATGTCCGGAGACATGCTCTCGTCCCACGTTCCATCAGGCATGAGCGGCGGGCTGAAGAACGCCGTTCCGAAGTCGGCGGAGCCGTTGTACACGGCCGTCACGGCCTGGTTGTGGCCGCCTGCTTCGACTTCCTCACCAGGGGTGACGCCCGCCTCGTCGAACATCAGCACCGGCACCATGTAGCCGGAGGTGGAGGCGGTGTCAGGGTATGCCCACTTCTTGCCGTCGAGATCCGAGAGGTCGTTGTACCCACTGTCGCGCTGCACGAGGACCTCTGACCAGTAGACGGCCCAGCCGTACCGAACGGCCTTGAAGGCGACGTCCACACCACACCGGTTGCTCGCCAGCACATAGCCGAGACCGGGGATGAAGCCCATCGTGTTGTCGGGCGACGCGCACATCTCTTCGATGGTGGCCGCATATGACGTCGGAACGGTGACTTCGAAGTTCAGGCCAGTGGCTTGGTTCAGCGCCTGGGCCATGATGTCACCGCCGGAGACGATCACCTGCGAGTCCACCGATGGAACGAACAGCACCTTGATGGGGTTGTCCGAACTTCCGACCGCTGCCATGGCCTCGGTCGTGGTGGTCATGGCCTCAGTGGTCGTGGTCATGGCCTCGGTGGTCGTGGTCATCGCTGCTGTAGTCGTTGTTTCTGTTGGAGCTGCCGTCGTGGTGGTTGCACTGGTACCGCATGCAGCGGCGACCATGGCAAATACCGCGATGAGCAAGAGGAATCTCCAGCTCTTCATTCCGCCCTTCCTTACTCGTAGACGAGTTCCCTGCGCCGCACACGCGCGGCGCGTCTTTGATCGTAGTCGAGCCAGGTGTCCCGATCTATTCCGCGAGGCTACGAACAAGGGTCGCGAAATCCTGCCAACCCGAGATGTCCACACTTCCGGATACAGGGTCGTTCCAGGGTCTCACAAAGCGACAGACGGTCGCTTCCGGGCGATGGCGTACGAGCGCCTCGACCTGGTGCGGGGCATCGTCGAGGTACACGTCGCAGTCGACCAGCCACTTGCGTTCGACGATGTGGACTTCCCGGGTCGGGACTCTTCTGTCGGACAGCCACGCAAACGTGTCGTGGACGGCCCAATCGGGTTTGGAAGTCACGATGACGATCTGGTGGCCTCGTGCCGAGAGCAGGGTGAGGGTTTCGAGCGCTCCCGCGTAGGTGTCGAGGTAGCGGAAGATCGACCCTGCGCCGTGGCCGGCTGCCCATTCCCAGAACTCGCCGTTGTGTCGGAAGTGTGTGAGCGTGTGAAGACCGTCCCAGGTCTGCACGGCGTCGACTGGCACGGTGCCGTCGAACTCCTGGTTGTACCGGTCGATCCAGCCGGCGTTGAAGTCGGCGACAACTCCATCGAGGTCGATACCGAGGCGGAGGGAGCGCATGATGGCAAGGGTAGGCGGCTGGGCAGGCTCGGCCCGCCCGCCATCAGTCATCAGTCGTCAGTAGGAGCCGGTGTAGGCCCTGCGGTCTCGTGACGTATCCGGCCGTCTTCTGGCTGAAGACTGTTGGATCGCTGATCGCTGATCGCTGATCGCTGATCGCTGTTTGCCCCTAGATCGTCTGCACGAGCGACACGATCTCGGGCAATCGGTGGGAGAGGATCTTGGTCGAGATGAACAGGCCAATACCGTAGATCGTCGCTCCCCAAAGCAGAGATCCCCCAGCTGCAATCCAAGGCGAGAGGTTCTGGCCGAATCCCGCCGTGAGTGCGAACGCCGATACCGATGGGATGAGCAGGAGCATGATCACGAAGAACGACACCACTTGGGCCCCGATGGAGAGGCACCCTTGTTCTGATGCCTGAGCGAACATGTCGGTTCCGACGTTCGGGAGTCGCAGCGGAGCAACGACGGACACGATGTTGCCGATCGCGAGCTGGCATGCCACGGCTGTGAGTGCGAGCGGCGGAATCAAAGGAAGAATCGACCATCGGCCCGAAACCGCGGAGAGAATGATCGAAAGCACGGAAGCCTCGAGGAGGATCGCGGACCCTGTTGCCAGGTTCTTTCCGAGGATCATGTGTGATGGTTTCGCTGGCAAGGCGAACAGGAACGACGCGGCGTTCCGCTCCCACCCGAACTGGTTGAGCGCGACCGGAAGACCGATGAAGACGACAACGAGTGGACCGAGAAGGGGCAGCCAGGGGCTGAGACGGAGCTGCGAGAGCGTTGCGGTTCCCACGACCACCGACGCGACGATCACTCCGAGGAAGATCACCGCTCCTGTCCACACCATTCGCTCGCGTGGATCTCGGAAGTAGAAGCGCAGCTCCTTTCGAGCGACGAGCAGTGGTGTCGACCATCCCGGCAGGCGGGCGAGTCCGTGTCCATTCCTGCGGATGGCCGTGGTCACCGTGACCTCCGGAAGCGTTGTCAACCGATCGATGATGACGCTCCATCCCGCTGCGATCAGGACGATCCACCCTGCGGCAACTGCGATCGACACAGCGGTCCCGCCCACGTTCCCACTGCCGGCCTCAGCGATTGCGCGTTGGGCCGCAACGGGCGGAAGCCATCTGCCGGCCGTTGACAACGGGTGGGAGAGGAGGGCGCCGGCGAGGCCGTGACGTTGTACCGCATGATCAATGATCTGCTGAAGTCCGAACCCTGCAACACCAAGCGATCCAACGAGCAGCATGGCGAGATCTCGTCCGCGCCGACCTCGAAGGATTCTGGTGACGAGCCCCGAGAAGGCTCGTCCACTGATGATCATCAGAAGGAGAAGCTCGAGGGCGCCGGCGACGGCCCAAAGAGAGGACGGTGCGAAGAGTCGAACATCCGCGACGAGAAGTACGACAGGGATGAAGAGCGTCGGTGTGATCAACGCAGCCGCCGTGAGCCCGATCATCAGTCGCCCTCTGGTAATGGGGGCGAGCGAGAAGCGAGCCGGATCGAGCGTCTCGTCGAGGGGAAACAGCAACACGGGCAGCGTGGTCCATCCCAGCCATCCGAGCAGGGCTGCCCAATAGCCGTACTCGATGCGCGCCTGCGCGGGCAGCGAGAGCGCGGTTGCAGTGAAGTGATCCGAAAGCCAGAACGACGCCCACACGATGAGAATCAGGACGAGGGGGAACCCGACGCTCCGCTGGCGGTCACGCCGCAGACCGTTGACGAGGAGACGCCACTTCAACCAGACGAGTCTGTGAGCCATCCCAACCCTTCGCCGACGTCCTGGGCTCCAACTGCGCTCATGAACGCGTCTTCCATCGAGCCGTGCTGCTGCTTGAGGTCCGGCGGCGTCGATTCGGCGACGAGTCTTCCCCTCAGCATGATGCCTACCCGGGTGCACAAGCGCTCGACCAGATCCATCACATGGGACGAGAACACGACCGTCGCGCCTTGTGTCGTGTATGACTGGAGAAGGCGTCGAATCAGCCGCGCCGACACGGGGTCGACGCCCTCGAACGGCTCGTCGAGGAACAGGACGGGGGGCGCGTGAATGACCGCGGCGGCGAGGGCCAGCTTCTTGCGCATACCTCTGGAGTAGTCCGCGACGAGGACAGAGGCAGCATCCTCGAGATCGAGAAGATGGAGGAGTTCGTCCCTCCGGTCTTTCGTGTCGCGTTTCGACAATCGGTGAATCGCGCCGGTGAAGTCGAGCAGCTCCGAGCCGGTCAGGCGGTCATAGAGGTTGAACTCCTCAGGGAGCACCCCTACCCGCTTCTTGACCTCGATGGGCTGCCGCCAGGTGTCGTACGTGCCGATGCCGGCGGCTCCTTCGGTTGGCCGTAGCAGTCCCACGATCATCTTGATGGTGGTGGTTTTCCCTGCGCCGTTGGGACCGAGCAGCCCATAGAACTCACCTGGCTGAATCGACAGGCTTACACCGTCGACGGCGGTCTTCTTGCCAAACCGGCGGACGAGCCCGCGGGCCCAGACCGCGGGCGGCTCATCTGATTCGATCGCGATGTGAGGTATGTCCACGGAACTCCTGTTGTGCGCGCGGCTCGTGCGCAGCTACCCAGCGTATCGGCTCGCGAAGCTTCCGACTTGAAACCGACTCCGAACGCTGTCATCGCGCCCCGCTACTATCGCTTCCAGTGGAGTACCAGGCCATCTATCGGACCTACCGCCCCCAACGCTTCTCGGAGATCATCGGCCAGGATCATGTGACCGAGACGCTTGCGAGAGAGGTGACAGAGGGTCGAGTCGCGCACGCGTATCTCTTCGCAGGACCCCGAGGAACGGGAAAGACGACCACAGCGCGGGTACTGGCCAAGGCGCTCAACTGCCCCGACAGATCTGATGCAGGTGAACCCTGCAGCGTGTGCGAGTCGTGTGTGGCGATCGCCGACGGTTCGTCACTGGATGTGATCGAACTGGATGCGGCTTCACACAACAGCGTCGAGGACATCAGAGAGATGCGTGTGAGTGTGTCGACCGTCGCGTGGGGTGGAGGGGCGAAGCGGGTGTTCATCCTCGATGAAGCACACATGCTGTCGAAGGCAGCGGGCAATGCGCTGCTCAAGACGCTCGAAGAACCTCCCGAGCATGTCCATTTCGTACTCGCGACGACCGAGCCGTACAAGCTGTTGGACACGATTCGAAGCCGCACCCAACGGTTTGACTTCCGGCAGGTTCCTGTCGAGATCCTTGCCAAGGAGCTCCGCAGGATCGGCGACGCAGAAGGATACGAATCCGACGATCTCGCGTTGACCACCGTTGCCCGCAGGGCAAACGGATCGGTGAGGGACGCGCTGAGTCTCCTCGAACAGGTTGCCGCACTGGGCCAGAAAAGAGTCACCGTGGCCGGCGTCAGTCGCGCGCTAGGTCTTGCGGAGAGCGAAGTATTCGCACGTCTCGCGACTTCGATTGTCGACCGCGACGCGAAGTCTGCGATGGAGCTGGTGGCCGAGATGTCATCGCAAGGGGTCGACCTTCGAAGATTCGTCGCCGAGGCAATTGCGTTCTTCCGGGGAGTGTTCCTCGTTCACTATGCCCCCAACCTGGCTGAGGTCGTGGACGAGCCCGAGTCGGTGTTCGACACCTGGCGGTCGGCCGCGACCTCCCTGCCGCCGGCCGAGGTGTTGCGAGCGGTCGACCAACTTGGCGATGCGCTCGTACTCCTTCGGGAGGGGAGAGAAGAGCGCCTGATGGTGGAACTGGCTCTGCTCAAACTCACCCGTCCTGAGGTGTCGGCAGACGTCGGTTCCGTCGCGGTTCGCCTGGACAAGGTCGAGCAGACATTACGCCGCATGGCGCAAGACCCACGTCCGCCGGTTGAAGCCCGTACCAAAGTGGCGGCGAAGGAGACCCATGAGGTTGGCGGTGAGCCCGCCGTCCCCAAGAAAGCCGACGAGTCCGCCGCCCCCGAGAAGTCGGACAAGCGGAGACGGCCGGCCAAGGAGCCAAAGCCGGCGGAACCGACGGACGAACCGGAACCGCCGGCGGAGCCATCCGCTGGCGAAGAACCTCCGATTGAGGGGTTGACGATCGACGCCTTCGAGTCGGTGTGGCCTGCGCTGGTCGGTTCCGTTCGGGACGAGCTGGGTCCGAGGCGCCTCGCCATGTTCCGAGAGGCGAGTCCCGGTCACGTCGAAGGCTCCACCGTCGTACTCGTGATCCCGGAACACTTGGCGTTCCATCTTGCCCAGATCAACGCCGACCCGGAGGTGTCTCGTATCGTGGCAGGCCGTGCTTCCGAGCTGCTTGGTGGATCGGTCGACATCGTGTTTCGATCGGCCGCTGCTCCTGCACGAGAGCCCGAAGAGATGCGGGCCCCCGACAAGGACGATCTTCCGGAAGGCTCTCCTGAAACCGACCCGGCCGCCTTGGTGGAGGGTCTGCTCGGTGGACAGGTGATCGAGGACCTCCCCTGATACCCTGGTGCGCATGGGAATGCGACCACAGGACATGCGCAAGCTGATGCAGCAGGCGCAGCAGATGCAAGAACAAATGGCCCAGGTTCAGCAGCGCCTCAGCGAGGCCGAATTCGAGGGCACTTCAGGCGGGGGAGTCGTGAAGGCGAAGGTCACCGGCGGAGGCTCTGTCGTGTCGGTCGCCATCGATCCGGACGTCATCGATCCGGACGACGCGGAGATGCTCGGCGATCTGGTCGTCGCAGCGGTCAATCAGGCACTGGAGGCCGCTTCTGCGGCAGCTCAGGAACAGATGGGTGGAGTGACCGGAGGTGCGCTCGGGGGTCTGTTCGGCTGATGTTCGCCGGCCCCATCCAGCGTGTGATCGACGAACTCTCCCGTCTCCCGGGCGTCGGGCAAAAGTCGGCGCAGCGTCTCGCGTTTCATCTCCTCATGACCGAAGAAGCCGATGCCGGCAGACTCGCCCAAGCGATCCTCGACATGAAAGCCCAGGTCCACTCGTGTGAGCGATGCTTCAACGTGGCCGCCGGTACCGAGTGCGCCATCTGTCTCGACCCCAAACGGGACCACACGGTGGTGTGCGTCGTCGAACGTCCCCAGGACATCGTCGTTATCGAACGTACTCAAGAATTCAAAGGCCGCTACCACGTGCTCGGAGGTGCGCTGTCGCCCATCACCGGGATCGGCGCGTCTCAGCTTCATATCGCCGAGCTCCTCGAACGGGTGCCGGCCGAAGGCATCGAAGAGGTGATCGTTGCCACGAACCCGACCGTAGAGGGTGACACCACTGCGATGTACCTCGCGCGGGAATTGGGAGACCTCTCAGTTCGTGTGACTCGCCTCGCGAGTGGCCTTCCTGTCGGAGGAGATCTCGACTACGCGGACGAGATCACGCTCGGCCGGGCCCTCGCGGGACGTCGCGAGATCCATTGAACTGGGCGCGTCCCGGCGGTCCGCGACGGACCATCCGGCTCCGTCCGATGCGCCGAATACCTCGCAAAGCATTACAAAACGGGTAGATTCTCGATGTCGCCGGACGCGGCGACCAGATGTACCAGCGCCGGGAACGACCGGTGCGTGAGCGAGGGAGATCTCGTGAACAAGAAAGAGATGGCCGAGAAGCTGGCAAAGAAGACCGGCCTCACGAAGACGAAGGCAGCCGAAGTGGTGGAGGAGATCTTCTCCTCGAAGCCGGGCGAAGGCATTATCGCCGTCGAGCTCGACGCCGGCCGCAAAGTGGAGATCGCCGGATTCGGCAAGTTCGGTACCCGCAGCCGCGCAGCCCGCAAGGGACGCAACCCCGCCACCGGTGAAGAAATCACAATCGCCGCGACCAAGTACGCCTTCTTCAAGCCGGCAACCGGTCTTCGCCGTCGCGTCGCCGAGTAATCAAACCGCGATGCATGTCGTCTGGGATTGGAACGGCACCCTTCTCGACGACCTCGATCAGATCGTTGCTGCCGTCAACGTCACGCTCGGAGAACGAGGAAGACCGCCTATCTCCGTGAGTCAGTACGGGGCGCACTACCAGCGCCCCGTACAGCGTTTTTGGGAGTCGATTCTCGACAGATCCGTGAGCGACACCGAGTGGCAGGAGGTCGACGAGAGCTTCCATCGCGCCTACCGCGATCTGCTTCCCACCATTGCGCTCGCTCCCGACGCACGGGATGCCCTCGAAGCCGTGAAGGAGGCCGGGCATACGCAGTCGCTGCTCTCGATGCTGATCCATGACGACCTCGTCGCAATGGCGGCCGAGTTCGACATCGCTAGGTTCATGACCCATGTGGACGGGCTCCGAGGCGTCCGCGGTGCTCGCAAGCAGGACTCGCTGTTGCAGCATCTTCGGAAGCTGGAGATGTCGGGCGAGCACGTGCTCATGATTGGTGACGCGATCGATGACGCCGATGCCGCCAAAGCCACGGGAACGATGTGCGTCATGTACGACCGTGGTGTCTTCCCCCGCGAACAGATCGAACGAACCGGCGTCCCGACAGCCGGCACACTCATGGACGCGCTACGCGCAGGGGGAGCGATCTGGTGATGCGCCAGGGAGTCGTTGCCTGCGATAGTGGCTACGGGCTGTAGCTCCGAGCACACCGAAGCGTGAACGTCTCGCGGGCAGGCACCGGGTCGCCACCCGGTCAATCAATACCGGAACCTCGGGTGCGGGGAGAGGCTGTCGCCTGCCCCGGGGTTCAATGGCGGTAGTGATCCCGCCAGATGATCTTGTAGAGACCGAGCTTCTTCGGGATGTCCCTGACGCCGGGTATCCACGGCAATGCGGCCGTGGCGATCACGAACGGGAGCATCGCCAAGTACACGAGCAGATCACCGGCGGGTGACGTGCTCCAAGGCGGGATCTGATACCAGAACGTATACAGCCACAGCCATACCTGACCCGCCCAGTTGGCCGTCCCATTCATGATGCCCCACTGGTCTCCACCCAGCCCGGCCTGTTCCGCCAGATCAGGAAGCCAGCTGCCATCTTGGAGGAACATCAACGGCTTGGTGTAGTCGAGGGCATAGAACCGGGCGCCCACGAGCTGGGCGTCAAGGGCGCCCGAGCGCCCGAGTCGCAGAAGGGCATCGAACATCGTGGGCAGTGGCCCGTAGTCGCCAGCGGCAACGTCGACGGCCCCATCGGTGCCGATGGAGGCCTCGCCGAGGGCGCCGGAGTACGCCGTCGACCAATCCTGTTGTTGCGTCGGAGACGCCTCGGTGTACTGGGCGAGTGCCCCCGCGAGTGTGGGGTCGGTCGCGGACAGACGGGTCAGAGGGTCGAGGATGAAGTCCTTCGCCGTATCAATTGGATACTGAACCCCCGCCCACGCGGCGGGAGCGATCGGACCCCACACTTGAGCGGCGCCGGGTGTGTCGTTGTAGGGAGGTCCGTACGTAGCCGTCGCCGACGTGCCGTCGAGTTCGGAGACTGCGGTGGTCACGAAGTCCACGCCGTCGGCTCGAGCCCAGTCAGAGATCGTCTTCGCTTGCGGGTCCGGCGAACCGAACAGCCAGGCAAGGATGACTGCGAGAACGCCGACGATGACAACCGCCGCAACGATTTCCTTGACGAGGTCATAGGGCCGGTTCGGCCCGGCCCACTCAGGAGATGTGCTCATGGCCGCATCTCCTCTCCCTCTTCTATCGGTGGGCAGACTCCCTTGCGTCTCACGAGCACTACGTGCCAGGCAACGAGAATGGCAACTGCCACCGGCACAACGGCGACGTGCAGGGCGACCATCTGGCTGGCGTTCATCGGATTGAAGAGCCCGCCAATGCCCATGGCATTGAACCCGTCCTTCGCCGACACGGCGATCCACTGCGCTTCGAAGTTCGTCTGTGACACGTATCCGGTGAATGCCGCAAGGATCGAGGCGAAGAACGAGAACGCGCCCATCGCCCAGGTCATTCCCCGACCCCTTCGCCAAGTGGCCATGACGAATTGGGCGAAGAAGTGCAGCGCCATGAAAAAGAAGAACAGTTGCACCAAGAAGAAGTGGATCGAGTTGACGAAGGCTCCGGTCGATGACAAGTGCCACCAATCTGGACCGAATAGCGCCAGCACGAGTCCGCTCACCACCAGCAAGACCAGCGACGCCAGCGTGCCGACACCGAACAGGTACACCAGGGATCGGACAAACGTCGGCTGCGTGTCGGGCAGCATCTTCTCGTACGGGAGTCCGGTCTCGATCCGCCGACGGGTAGCCACCGTCCACGAACGACTCATGAGTGGTCCCTCATCCGTCCGGCTACTCCGATGAAGAACACGATCACGAGAAGCGTGATCACGATCAGGTTCGGGATCGTGATCCGTAGCCATCCCCACTGAAGGAAGTGCTGCGGTCCGTTCAGATCGAACACCGTGGCGACGAGCCAAGTCATACCAACCTCCCCTCATGCGGTAGGACTCTCTTGTGTTATGCATTCGATGCTATCAGGGACCTGGTGAGCACATTCGGCCGGGTCTTTGGCCCTGTGGCCCGACCCGGGAGTCGGTGCGTTCGACGATGGCGAAGTCCCCGGGGTCGGAGCACGATCACCTTTCCTGTGTCTATCCGCGGCGCGACCGCGTCCGCACATCACAGGCGATTGACCTGCCGGCTAGCTCAGCGGCACGCTGCTGAGCACCTCCAACTTGGCCAGGTTGTGTTCGGTCTTCACGTAGCGAACCGCACCGGTCTTCGAACGCATCACCACCGAGTGGGTCGACGCTCCGTCCGCGAAGAAGTGGACTCCGTCGAGGAGTTCACCGTCGGTCACACCTGTCGCAGCGAAGAACACGTTGTCCGAGTCGACCAGGTCTCGTGTCATCAAGACGCCGCTGATGTCGAGGCCATTGTCCATGGCGTACGTCCGCTCGAAGTCGTCCCTCGGCCACAACCTGCATTGGATCTCGCCGCCCAGGCATGTGAGCGCACTGGCTGCGATGACGGCCTCGGGCGATCCACCTATCCCGAGCAGCACGTCGATGCCCGACTCCTCCTCTGCGGTGGCGATCGCACCCGAGATGTCACCGTCCCGGATCAGCCTGATACGGGCGTTGGCGTCGCGGACCGCGGTGATGTACTTCTCGTTTCTGGGTCGATCCAAGATGATGACCGTCAGGTCGTTGACGTCCTTGCCGAGTGCCTTGGCGATCTGGTGGAGGTTGTGAGCGACCGGAGCGTCGAGATCGATCGATCCTGCTGCTTGCGGCCCGACAGCGATCTTGTCCATGTAGACGAGGCTTCCTGGTGCGTACATGGAGCCTGCTTCGGCGAGTGCGATCACCGCAAGAGATCCCGGCATCCCCCCTGCCGTCAGCCGGGTGCCGTCTACAGGATCCACGGCAACGTCGACCTCGAGTCCCTGTCCTGATCCGACGTGCTCACCGTTGAAGAGCATCGGAGCATTGTCCTTCTCGCCTTCTCCGATGATGATCTTCCCTCTGATGGAGACGGTCGAAAGCACTGCCCGCATCCCGTCGACCGCCGCCTGGTCTACTGCCTCTTTGTCGCCGCGTCCCTGCCATCGAGCGGCGGCCATCGCTGCCACCTCGGTGACTCGTACGAGATCCAGCGCAAGGTTATGGTCGGGTGCTTCGGTCATGACGGGTACACCTCCAAGACGAGTGCGTCGCCTTGGCCTCCACCGCCGCAGAGAGTCGCAGCACCAACTCCTCCACCACGGGACCGCAACGCGTTGATCAGACTGACTGTGATTCGTGCACCCGTGGCTCCCAGGGGATGGCCGAGGGCAACGGCGCCACCATTCACGTTCACATTGTCATGGTCGAGGCCCAGCATTCGAGCGGACCACAGTGCCACGGACGCGAACGCCTCGTTGATCTCCACCAGGTCGAGATCGTTCGCGGTCATTCCTGCTTTCTTCAGAGCGACCGTGAGCGCTTCGGCGGGGCGCTCATGCAATGACGCGTCCGGCCCTCCGATCTGTCCGTACGAGATGATCTCGGCCAGGATTGGCAGTCCCGCTGCTCCAGCAGCCGATCGATCAGCGACGACCATCGCCGCGGCACCGTCGGAGATCTGCGATGCATTGCCTGCCGTGGTCGTCCCATCGGGACTGAACGCCGGCCTGAGTCTCGCGAGGCTCTCGATGGTCACGTCGGTCCGGATTCCCTCGTCCTTCACGACGACGACAGGGTCGGCCTTTCGCTGGGGCACTTCCACGGGGACGATCTCGCCGGCGAACGCTCCGGATTCGGTCGCTGTCGCGGCTCGCTGGTGACTCGCGACTGACCACTCGTCCTGTTCCCGGCGCCCGATCCCGAGTTGAGCGCTCTTGGCGTCTGACGACTCCCCCATGATGCAGTGGTCGAAACTGCACCAAAGACCGTCGTGGAGCATCGCATCCACCAGCTTCGCGTCTCCCATCCTCGCTCCCCAGCGCACGTCGGGCGCGATGAACGGCGCGTTGGTCATCGACTCCATGCCACCGGCGAGAACGAACGTCGACTCTCCGAGGCGGATCGAACGATCGGCCGCAGCGACGGCGGCCATGCTCGACAGGCACACTTTGTTGATCAGCGTCGACGGAACGGTCATCGGGACGCCCGCCTGGGCAGCAGCCTGACGCGGCGTGATCTGTCCCTCTCCGGCCAGAAGTACCTGGCCGAAGGTCACCTCATCGAGCATGTTGGGTGAGATCCCTGCACGGTCGATCGCACCGCGCATGGCGATGGCCCCCAGTTGTACAGCTCTGAGTGGTGCAAACGCACCCGCGAACTTGCCCTGTGGTGTTCTTGCGATACCAGCGATCACGGCACCCAATGCGGCTCCTTGTCGGCTCGTTCGCATCGTACTCCAGGTAGGCTCACCGCCGTGAAGCCGTACAACGTGGATCACGTCGCGCTTGCAGTTGAAGACTTGGATGCAGTTCTCGGCGACTTCAGCCGCTTGTTCGGCGTCGAAGCCGTGTCGCGGGAAGTCGTCGAAGAACAGGGCGTCGAAGAGGCGATGCTGCCCATCGGAGGGACGAGCCTTCAGCTACTCAGACCGCTTTCTCCGGATTCACCGGTTGGCAGATTTATCGAGAAACGCGGCCAGGGTCTTCACCACATTGCCATCGCGGTGGCATCGATCGATGACGCGCTGGCTCATCTCAGAGCTGAAGGGGCTCGGCTCATCGACACGGAACCTCGCATCGGTGGTGGCGGACACAAGATCGCGTTCGTGCATCCGGCAACCGTTGCGGGTACCCTCATCGAACTCGTGGAGATCGATGGACACTGAACTCGACATTGTCGGCGGGGCCGGACCCCTCGAAGCGGCTGCGATCGCCGCCGTCGTTCAGCAGGTACGCGCGGAAGAGGAATTGGCGGCGTCGTTGCCGTCAACGCGGCGCCTCGAAAGCCCCTGGGTGCTTTCGGCTCGAAACGAACCTCCGATCAGGCCTGTCTGCAAGCCATAGAAATAGTCGTTTGCCGGACTACCGTTGATCCGATGGCAGCACCCCGCATACTCGTGGCAGAAGATGATCGGGTCGTCTCGACCCTTGTCACGAGAAGTCTCGAATCGGCCGGCGCAGAGGTCATGCCTGCCTACGACGGTTTGGACGCCTATGAAGCGGGCAGGGGGGGAGGGATCGATCTCGCCCTCCTCGATCAGGTGATGCCAGGGCTGCTCGGCGCCGAGGTGCTTCACCGTTGGAATGAGGAGGGCATTCGCCTGCCGGTGATCATGATCTCGGGTCTCACGGACGAAGAAGACATCGTCGCCTGTCTCGAACTCGGCGCGGTCGACTTCGTTCGCAAACCGTTCAACGTGAAAGAAGTGCTTGCCAGGGTGAGGGTCCAGCTTCGGGCGCTCGGCCTGTCGATGAACAGCTGAATCCTCAATGCGGGTCTGGTTTCTGCCGACATCACAGGGGTGGTTCTCCATGCACCCCCGCGCCTGAAACGGGCAACGACGAGCACTGATACTCGCCCGTGCCGAGAGACAGGGGGTCCGGCGTGAACTTCATCGAGCTCTTCAATCTCGTGGTGATCGGGTACTTCATAGCGATGGAACTCCAGCTGGTCTTTCTGGCGGTGCTCTCCTACCGGGTGCTGCGCTCCGACCAGTTCACCTCGAGGTATGGGCGCATCCATGACATGATCGCCTCGGATGCCACACCACCCGTGTCGGTGATCATCCCTGCCTACAACGAGGCCGCCGGCATCGTCGAATCGGTGCGATCGATCATCTTGCTCAAGTATGCGAAGAAGGAGATCATCGTCGTCAACGACGGCAGCTCCGACGATACGCTCGACCGGCTCGTCGAGGAATTCCGTATGGAACCGATCGATGCTCCATTCCGGCCACTGATCGAGACTCAGCCGATAAAGAACGTGTACCGGTCGCTGCTGCCCGTGCCCGTCATCGTGGTCGACAAGGAGAACGGCGGCAAGGGCGACGCAATCAACGCCGGCATCAACGTGTCCCAGTATCCATACGTGATGGGCACCGACGCGGACATCGTTCTCGACGAGGAATGCCTTCTCAGAGCCGCCAGACACTTCGTCGAAGACAGAGCGAAGACGATCGCTGTTGGTGGCAACATCCGGCCAATCAACGGATGCGGGGTTCGGCGCGGCAAGGTGACGAGTGTGTCCCTGCCGAGACGATCGATCGAGATGTCTCAGGTGATCGAGTACATCCGATCGTTTCTCGGGGCGCGCCCTGCCTGGTCGGCGCTCAACTCGCTGCTCATCGTGTCTGGCGCGTTTGGTGTGTTCAAGAAGTCCGCGGTCGTCGAGGTCGGTGGATATCGCAGACATCACTTGGGTGAGGACATGGAGCTGACGATGAGGCTCCACCGTCACTTCCGAAAGCATCACCGACCGTACAGAATCGTCTATGCCCCTGATGCGGTCGCATGGACCGAAGTGCCCACCGGAAAGGACATCCTCCGCAAGCAGAGGATTCGCTGGCATCGGGGTCTCATGCAGGTCATGTGGCAGTACAAGTGGATGTTCTTGAATCCCAGGTACGGAATGGTGGGCATGGTCGGGTGGCCGAGCTACGTCGCATTCGAGTTCCTCGCTCCCATCATGGAAGCTGTCGGCTGGGTGGTCATTCCCACATCCATGGTGGTGGGCGCCCTTCGCTACGGAGTCGCTGTTCCACTGATGATCATCGCCCTCGGTATCGGAGCTGCCAACTCGCTCATCGGTTTGATGCTCGACGAACACTTCGGCTACTACGAAGGGGCGAGAGATACGTGGCGTCTGTTGAGGTATTCGCTGCTCGAACAGCTCGGGCCGAGACAGAGGACGGTGTGGTGGCGCGTCAGGGCGATGTTCTGGAATCCGAGGCACAAGACCTGGGGCGATATGAAACGGACCGGTGTGGCGAACCTCGGTTCTTCATCCTCGTCGCCGGAGCAGGTCGGTGAGTTCGCGTCCGCCGAGCAACCTTGAGAGACCGGTGAAAACGAAGATGACGACGAGCGCGCCTACCGCAAGCGCTGCCAGCGACGGTCCGACGCCCGGAACCCCTTTCCCTGCGACCGAGCGCACGGCGCCCCACGCAGCGAACCCTGCGACGATCCCCGCGACGGCGCTCCGCCATCCCGTCGCGACTATCGGGCGCCACGATCCTCCTCGGACGTGCCAAGCAACGGCCAACGCCACGGCGTAGCCGGCGATCGAGACGGTGCTGGCCCACGCAATGCCCTGGATCCCCCACAGGTGAAGGAACCACACGTACAGAGGGATGGCCACACCGGTCGCTACCGTTCCAATTGCCACGGGGAGCCACATCCGACGCTGCGCGTAGAAACCTCTCGCATACAGCTGATGTGCCGCCCAGAACGGAATGCTGAGTGCATAGATGACCAGCAGACTCGAGGCGACCAGCGTGTCGTTGGTGTCGAAGAGACCGCGTTGGAACGCAAGTCTCACCGCCGGCAGAGCGGCGCCCGCCGCGGCGGCGGCAGCAAGACATCCCGCAACGATGCTGTACCGCAGCGCCCTGGTAAGGGTCTCGTGGAACTGTTCGATGCGGTTCTCGCTGAACAAGCTCGCCAAGAACGGGTATGCCGCCACACCCGCCGCCTGGGCAATCATGCCGATCGGCAGCATGTTGAGCCGCCTCGCGTATGCGAGCAGGCCCGTGGCTCCGGTGCCAGCGAACTGGCCGAACACCTTGAGGAGCTGTTCATCCAGAACGGCGACCGACTGCCCGAGCATGAGCGGAAACGCCATCAGCAGGTACTCCTTCAAGGCAGGATGGCTCCATGGCACTCCCGGCTCCAGTTGGTGTCCGAGCCTCCGAGCGCCGTACCACTGGAGACCGAGGTTGCCGATGGCCGCGCCGACCAGCGCGCCCCAGATGAACCCGTCGGCGGACGCCTGCACTCGGGTGATCAGGCCGCCGACGATGATCGCCAGGTTGTAGACGATCGGGGCGATCACCGGGATGAGGAACTTCTTGTGGGCGTATTGCACCGACATATACAGCGAGCCGAGGACGAAGAAGATCTGTGCCGGGAAGACGATCCGCATGAGCCGAGCGAGCTGATCGAGTTCCGAAGGCGCGAATTGGGCGAATACGGCTCCGACGATCGGCCGGGCGAACAGCATGGCCATCGCCGTGAGAACCACCATCGCGACGGCAACCGGGCGAAACACTGCCGTGAATGAACGCCGCGCCTCTCGATCGTCTCCCTCTGCCATGTGTCGAGTGAGGATCGGTATGAGTGTGATACTCAAGAACCCGCCTGCCATCAGATAGAACAGGATGTCGGGGATCGTGAACGCATCCTGGAAGAGGTCGGCCTGGGCGGTCGCTCCGAGGATCGCCGCTATGGCCATCGTCCTCAGAAACCCGAGCACCCTCGAAATCAGAATGCCGAGAGACACGATGACCGCCGCCCTACCGAGTCTCGTCACGGCCGCGCCTCCCTCAGCTCCTCGAGCAACTCGTCTGGGACGGTGAGGTCGCCCCTGCCGCTTCCGATCGAGACCCCGGGTCGGTACGACCCGTGATAGTCGGAGCCACCGGACGGTATGAGGCCGTGCGCCCGTGCGACGGCTGCAAGCTCGATTCGTTCGCCGGGCGAGTACTCGGCGTAGTACGCCTCCAGACCGGTGAGGCCGACATCCCGGAGATGGCGAAACGTCGTCGCGAACTCATCGGAGGTGTTGAGGCCGAGGGTGTGGGGATGCGAGAGCACAGTGATGGCACTGGAAGCGCGGGCCAGTTCGATGGCGTCTCCGGGCGGAAGTCGGGGTCTTCCGACGTACGCGACGGCCCCGTTGCCCAGGTAGTCCCGAAACGCTTGATTGAGATTCTCGACCACGCCTTTGCGTACGAGTACTGCTGCGATGTGGGGTCGACCGACCACCCCCGTTCCGGCTTCGGTGGCCACTTCGTCGTAGTCGATGTTCACGCCCAGTTCCCTGAGGCGTTCAATGATGCGATGGTTGCGGTCGTCGCGACCGTCTCGAATCTCCGCGAGCGCATCCTGGAGAGGGCCAGAGCCGGGGGAGAGGAAAAGCACCGTCATGTGCATTGCTCCAGGCGACCACTCGCACGAGATCTCCACACCAGGAACGACCTCGATTCCGTCAGAGGCAGCCAGCGCTTCGGGGAGACCCTCGAGCGTGTCATGGTCGGTGAGTGCGACGGCGCTCAGTCCGGCCGATATCGCGGCTTGAACGACCTGGGTCGGCGTGTCACTCCCGTCGGAGAAGTGACTGTGGGTATGGAGGTCTACCGACATTGGACGGAGGGTACCCGCCGGATCCTGTCACGCGCCGACGTCGATCGTGACAGAGGTGATGTAGACGGTCTCCAGCGGACGGCTGTCCTCGCCCGTCGCGTTCCGCTCGGTTGGAATCTCGGCGATCGTATCCAACGTGTCGAAGCCGTCGGTGACGGTACCGAGCGACGAGTAGTCGGGACCGAGACCCGTTGATCCGAGCGCGATGAAGAATTGGCTCCCCGTGGTTCCGGTCTGGCCCGCGTTGGCCATTGCGACGACACCTCGATCGTAGGCGAACCCCTCAGCAGGAAACTCATCCGGGAGCGAGTACCCGGGACCGCCCGTGCTGGTCGCTGTCGGATCACCCGCTTGGATCACGAATCCGGGCATGATCCGTTCGACCACTGTGCCGTCGAAGTAGCCCTGACGGGCGAGGAACACGAACGAGTTCACGGTCTCGGGCGCCAGCTGAGGATCCAGTTGGATAGCGATGTCTCCGCACGAGGTTGCGATCTTCGCCGTGACCGGGGTGTTGGGATCCAGGTTCTCATCCGCTGCCGCATCGAACTGCATCGGTTCTGCGGGGGGTGGGGCGTCGGCGCCACAGGCCGTCGGCTGCGAGCGGTATTCCTCGTAGGTTGCGCCGAGTGCGGATGAGTCAGACGTGGTTGTGGTCTCCACGATCGTGGTCGTCTCGCCCTCAACCGTGGTCGTCTCCCCAGATGTCGTGGTGGTCGAGGAGTTCCTGGCCGCGATCATGTTGGTGATCGTCACGAGTGCGGCGACGATCACTGTGATCCAGACGATCTGGATGACACGCCGCTTGAACTGCTTGACGCGGCGAGCGCGCTGGGCGCGCTTCTGCTTCTCTGCCCGGTTCTGACGCTGACGCTCTCGCTTGTCGGTAGGCATGACGGACGGATGCTAGCCACTACGACGGGCAGCGATTCCCGCCGGTCGTCGGTCGTCGGCGGGACGATCGCCCTGCGGCATCGCTTGGGGAGGGAACCTGGCGTCCTGCGGTTTCGGCGACAGATATGGACGCGTTCTTGCTGGTGGCCGGGGACCCGGCGACTGGCCCCTGAATAGCTGAATGGTTGAACAGCTGATCGCTGAGGAACTGTCACGATCCAAACCCGCCTCTTGGGTACACTCCGCGAGCGAAATGGCCCTCTATGTTCAGAAGTTCGGTGGGACCTCCGTCGCTGATGCCGCCCGGATCAAGCGGGTAGCGGCGCGGGTTGCCGCGACCAAGCGCGCAGGCAACGAGGTCATCGTGGTCGTTTCGGCCATGGGCAAGTCGACCGACGATCTGATCGACCTCGCCGATCAACTTCACCCCAATCCGCCCGCCAGGGAGATGGACATGCTGCTGACTGCCGGCGAGCGGATCTCCATGGCCCTGCTTGCGATGGCGATCGACGCCGAGGGGATCGACGCCGTCAGCTTCACCGGTTCGCAAGCCGGGATACTGACCGACTCCCAACACGGCAGCGCCAAGATTCGAGAGATACGGGACTTCCGGGTGATCGAGAGTCTCGATGCCGGCAAGGTCGTGATCGTTGCCGGGTTCCAAGGGGTGGACCCCGAGTCGAAAGAGGTCACGACGTTGGGACGAGGGGGCTCCGACGCGACAGCGGTAGCGTTGGCGGCCGCCAACCACGCGGACGTGTGTGAGATCTACACCGATGTCGATGGGGTGTTCACGGCCGATCCCGGAGTCGTGCCGCAGGCCCGCAAGTTAGATGAGGTCACGTTCGAAGAAATGCTCGAACTTGCGTCGACAGGCGCGAGGGTGCTGATGGCTCGATCGGTCGAGGTGGCTCAGCGGTTCGGCGTACCGCTGCACGTTCGCTCATCGTTCCATAACGGGTCAGGTACGTGGGTGAAGGAGACGACGATGGAAGAAGCGTTTGTGAGCGGGATCTCCCATGACACGTCCGAGGCGAAAGTCACAATTGTCGGGGTCCCCGACCGTCCCGGAGTTGCAGCCACCGTGTTCGGCCCACTTGCGGAGTCGGGTGTGAATATCGACATGATCGTTCAGAACGTCTCACACGAAGGCACAACCGACATCAGCTTCACGATTCCCCGATCTGCTGCGGCGGTTGCCGAAAGAGCCGCGCGAGTCGTCGCGGGCAACGTGGGTGCTACCTCTGTGCAGGTCGACCCCGGCATCGGTCGCGTTTCTGTCGTCGGTGCCGGCATGCGTTCAAACCCCGGCATCGCCATGAAGATGTTCAAGGTCCTCGCGGACGACGGCATCAACATCGAGATGATCTCGACATCGAGCATCCGAATCTCGTGCGTGATTCGCGAAGACCAGGTCGATGACGCCGTGCGGGCACTCCATGCGGCGTTTCTCGAGGAGGATTCCAATGGTTAGAACCGCAGTTGTAGGGGCGACCGGCGCCGTAGGGAGAGCGATGCTCTCCATCCTGGCCGAGCGCCAGTTCCCGGTATCGGAACTCCGCGTGATGGCCAGTTCGCGTTCCGCGGGACGAGTCGTTTCGACGCCCTGGGGAGAGATCGAAATCGAAGATCTCGCGACGGCCGATCCATCCGGGATCGATGTTGCCCTGTTCTCCGCCGGTGGTAGCCGATCGCGGCAGTACGCGCCGGTTTTCGCGGCCGCGGGGGCGGTCGTGGTCGACAACTCCTCGGCCTTCCGAATGGACCCGTCCGTGCCGCTGGTCGTGGTCGGCGTCAACGACGAGGCGGTCAGAAGTCATCACGGCATCATTGCCAATCCGAACTGCACGACGATGGGCTTGATGATGGCTGTCGCCCCGCTGCACCGTGCCGCAGGGCTCGAGTCGATGGTGGTCAGCTCGTATCAGGCCGTCTCCGGATCCGGTCAGCATGGGATCGCTGAACTCACCCGACAGGTCGGCGAACTCGGCGGGGACATCGACGCGCTCGCCAATGGCGGGTGGCGAGAGCCCGTCAGCGAGGTGTACGTGCGGCCGATTGCGTTCAACGCGCTTCCGTTCGCCGGGAACCTCGTCGACGCCGGCTACACCGACGAGGAGATGAAGCTCGTCAACGAAAGCCGAAAGATCCTCGAACTCCCGGAGCTTCGGGTCGAACCGACGTGTGTGCGTGTCCCGGTGGTCGTTGGCCATGGAATCACTGCGACGCTCCGATTCGAGCGTTCCCTCGGCGCCGACGAGGCGGCCGGGCTGATCACGGATGCGCCCGGCGTGGAGCTGTGGACCGACAAAGTTCCGACGGCGCTGGATGTGGCCGGCACGGACGATACGCTCGTCGGCAGGCTTCGCGAGACGGTTGGGACGCCGGGCGGGTTGAATCTCTGGTGCGTCTCGGACAACCTTCGCAAAGGTGCTGCGCTCAACACTGTGCAGATCGCCGAGCTGATCAGCTAGCGGTCAGTTCAGCGATCTGCCGGTCGTCGGTCTTTAGCCAGGACTCGTCCACAGCTGCCACAAAACTCAGGGCGATCATCTCCTTCTCTCGCGAGACCGCAGGGCCGCAGGGCCGCAGGGCCGCAGGGCCGCAGGGCCGCAGGGCCGCAGGGCCGAGTTTGGGGGAGGTGTCACGAAAGGGGGTCCTGGGCGCAGCCAAAGGGGAGGTAGCGTCGAGCTGATGCTCGACGCCGGAGGGGTGGTACTCGCGAACGAAGCCAGCAGCCAGTCTCTCGAGAGGACGCCGGGTTGCAGCATGGCCGCACGGCGGCGGTTCACTCGCCAGAAGATGGCACGGCCGAGGTTGTGAGGGTCTGCGAAGTCAGGGGGGAGTCTTTTCGCGGTCGAGAACCGAAGCTCTATACGATGCCTGGGCAGGCGCCTGTCTCCCACGGTGGTGTGTGAAGAACGTTGTCGCGATCTATCACGCAGGGAGACAGTGGTGGCAGGTCGAGCCGACCGGCGGCTTGCGCAATTGGGGTCGGAATCGTGGACGGGGGAGCGGCTACTGGCGCCTTCGGTGTGGTGGTAGGTGGGGAGGTGGTGGTTGTCGCCGGCGCGGGGGCGTCGAAGAGCTCACAGAAGATGATCGACACATACACGGTCCCGTTCGAAGACGTGGCGACGCCTGTCCCCAACGAGGTCCAGTTGGGAGCGGTGATGATCTCCCAATGCAGCGGGCTGCCGCGAAAGGCTTCCCACGTGCCATCGATGGAGCCTGCAGCGGCAACGACCTCACCGGCGGATCGGCACTGGGTCAGTGAACTGAGGTCTGAGTGGAACAACTTGCCGGCCGCTGCGAGGCGGTTCGCGGCGGACTGGGCGAGTTTCTCGGCAGCAGGTAGCGAGGTGACAGGGTTGCTTCTCACCGAATTCACCTTCGAGAGAAGCGCGTCCGCCAGCGCAGGCACGGCTATGCCCACACCCAGGACGGCGACGATTGTCATGACGACAGCCACTCGGATAAAACGCATGGGATCACAACCCTAGAGAGAACACTCTCCTAGACGCCATTCGACCTGGGTGCTTGTGTCAGGAGCACCCCGATCGAAACGAGGGCGATTCCCACAAGGCCGAGCACACCCGGGCTCTCTCCGAGAAACACCCAGGCGAGGAGGGCGATCTGAACGAGCATGGTGTTGTTGATCCCTGCCGATTCCAGGGCGGTGAGCCTTCGGAGTGACAGATTCCATAGCGTGAATGCGAACGCGGTGTTGACCACCGCGAGCCACGCAATGATTCCCCACGCGCCAATGGACACTGACGGGACTCCTTCAGAGATCCCTCCGATGATGGCAAGAGCGACCGACCCGACCGTCATGCTGATCGCGGTCACAACTACCGGTGAAGTGTCCCTCGATCTGTTCACTTGCCTGCCCAGAAGCGATCCGGTCACGTTTGAAGCGAGCGCCACCAGAGCCGCCACGATTCCGATGAGTGTCGCACCGAGCCCGCCGACGAAGTACAAGAACGCGCCGACCGCCACGAGTACCGCACCGGTCACCTGTCTGTCCTCCGTGGTCTCTCTGAGGGACCGGTTGGCGAGCATGGCGACGGCCAACGGCGTCATCGCGAGAAGGAGACTCGTCGTGGCCGCCGGCTGGTTGTCGAGCGCAACGAAGATCGCCCCTTGTGTGAGTGTGTAGAAGACGATCCCGAGTAGGACGATACGAACCACGACCGCGCGACTCATCGTGAACACTTGGCGCCGGTACGTTCGGTTCGACAGCACTGATCCGACCATGACGATCGACGCCAATCCGTATCGAAGGGCCGCAAAGGTGAGTGGACGCAAGGACTCCCTGTCGAGACCCCATCTGATCAGGACCCACGACGAGCTCCACAGGACCGTCACGAACAGGGCAATTCCCACGTAGGTGAGATGGGTTCGTTTCGTCGACATCGGCAACCTCCACGGCACGCGTTCTTTCGTGCCGACGTCTTCCCTCGAGGCTTTTGTCCAATGAGGTGCGAGCCCGCATCGGGCCTTCTGTGGCGCTCGGACCGGTGACGGAACCCTAGCCACCCTTCAGTCGACGTCGACAGCCTAAAGCGGTAGGTGCCCGTCGACAGGGTTCTGTCCGCCGGCGTGGTTCCCTGGCCCGCCTACCATCCACAGTTCATGACCGTTCGATCTGTTGCTCTGGCGGCCGCGGTTTCCCTCGGGACGGTGCTCGTGTTCTCCACGGTGACCGGGTGGCTTGGCCGCGTGTGGTGGGTGTTCGACATCCTGTCGAGCTTCCGAGTCCAGTACGCAGCGCTCCTCGTTCCTGTCATCGTTGTGCTGCTCTTCGCTCACCGTTGGGGGTTCGCCGGACTGGGCGTGATTGCGCTTGCCGCCAACCTGGCAGTGATCGTGCCGTTGTATGTGTCGAAGCCTGCTCCGGCATCAGGCGCTGAGACGATCCAGGTGGTCAGCTTCAACGTGTTGAGGGAAAACAGCCATCTCGACGAGGTGATGGAGATGATCCGGGCTTCGGGTGCCGATGTGGTCTTCCTTCACGAAGCCACGCATCGGATCGAACGGGCAGTCCTCGATGCCGACCTGCCCTATCGGATGGTGAGCGCGTGGGCACCAGGGGTCGGGTTCGCAACGATTGCTCTTGTGTCGGAGGACGCGACTACGCGCATCTTGCCCCTGACGATTCCGGGGATTGTGGTCACTCTTCCATTGGGCGACGCAGAGATAGAGGTGCTGGGCATGCATCCGCTCTCGCCGGTCAGCTCGAATCGGAATGCGCTTCGAAACCAGCAGCTCGAAGCGGCGGCGACATGGGCGGCCGAGCAATCGATGCCGGTGGTCATTGCAGGTGACTTCAATGCCACCTCCTGGTCGTATGGCTTCTCGCTGATCACCAAGAACCTGATCAACTCCCAGCTGGGGTTCGGCGTTCAGGCCTCATGGCCGGCAGGACACCCGCTTCTGGCGGTGCCGATCGACAATCTCGTCTACGACTCGGGTTTGACGGTCGTCGACCGCCACCTCGGACCGGCGCTCGGTTCCGATCACTACCCGTTGTTTGTCACGCTCGCTCGGGCAGCAGGGGAGTAGCGCAACTCGCGTCGCTCTGCGGTCTCGTGGCAGATGTGGTGGCGTTCTTGCTGGTGGCCGGAGACTGGCTGCCGGTCGCTGTTCTCTGTTCGCTGGAGACTGTCCGCTGCGAGCGAAGTGGGCTTGAAGGGCCGTTTGGAGGCCACTGCTAACGTGACCGAAACGACCAGGTCGCTTTGTCAGTGGCGCGTCGGCAGGCCGAGTCGCCCAAAGGAAGGACCGGGGTGAGGGTCGCAGTGAATTGGCTGCTGGAGGCACGGTGAACGTACCTTCAGTCGTGAGGGGCAACACAGAAGAACGACTGAACGTCGGCGTAATGATCTGGCTGGCGTCCGAACTCATGTTCTTTTCTGGTCTCTTCGCCGCCTACTTCACGCTCAGGGCAGGGATCCAGCCGTGGCCACCCGTCGACGTGCATCTCGACGTCACGCGAGGCGCGATCTCGACAGCGGTTCTGATCCTCTCGAGCGTCACCATATGGCTCGCCGACCGGGCCGCTGTGCGCGGGCGGGTCGCATCGAAACGGGGCTGGCTCGTCGTGACACTGATCCTCGGTTTCGGGTTTCTCACCAACCAACTCCTGGAGTACACCAACCTCGGGTTCTCTCCCGGGAGCAATCCATTCGGCTCGATGTTCTACCTGATGACCGGCGTTCACGGGCTCCACGTGTTCGCCGGCCTCGTGCTGATCACCTTCGTCGCCGTGGCCGCATTCACAGGCCGTGACAATGACGAACGAGCTCAAACGGTGATTTCCTACTACTGGCACTTCGTCGATGTCGTCTGGATCGCGTTGTTCTCGACCCTGTACGTCTTCACATGAGACGGTTGCTGTTCCTTTCGCTCGGGGTGCTGACCTTGATGGTGCTGGCGACTCCCGCTCGCGCCGATGAGCAGGTGGACCAGGGGAGAGGGCTGTTCGAGCTGCACTGCGTCTCGTGTCATGGGGTTGATGCGCAGGGGGATGTGGGGCCATCGCTCACAGGGGTCGGAGCCGCAATGGCGGACTTCCAGCTGCGAACCGGCCGGATGCCGATGTCCGACTACCGAACGCAGGCGGTCAGGAAACCGAGTCCCTTCACGGACGAGCAGATCCAAGCACTCGTCGCCTATGTCGCATCGCTGGGGGAGGGGACACCCATTCCGACGGTGAATGCCGCCGCCGGCGACATCTCGAATGGCGGCAGCATCTTCCGAACCAACTGCGCAGGGTGTCACGGTTCCGCCGGGCGCGGTGAAGCGCTTTCCTACGGGCGGATCGCGCCAGATCTCTATCAGGCAACACCGCTCGAGGTGGCCGAGGCGGTGCGGGTCGGACCCAGCCAGATGCCGGTGTTCGCGCAACTGAGTGACCAGGAGGTCGACGACGTGGTCGCCTACGTGGGTTCGCTTCAGTCGGATGCGAACCCGGGAGGCCTCTCGCTGGGTCGGATCGGACCAGTGCCCGAAGGACTTGTCGCATGGCTCGTAGGCCTGGGGCTGCTCGTCGTGGCGGTGAGGCTGATCGAGAGGAAGGCGACATGAGGCGTTTGGTGATCGCAGCCTCACTTGCCGTGAGCAGCGCCGCGGGCATCGGCCTCACCGTTGCGTATGTGTTCGACGCGGACAACTGGGTGCTGGGGGTCCTTCTCGCACTTGCCCTCGTGGGAATCGGGATTGCGATCGTCGGTTGGTCCTTCACGCTGATCGGCGGAGACAACGTCGAGGAGCGCCACCCCTTCGAGGAAGAGGACCTCGATGAGGCGGCGCAGGTCAGGACTTCCGGAGGACCGAGCCGGCGTACGTTCATCGGGCTTTTGGGGGCTGCTGTCACATTCCTGTTGGTTGCGATCGCGGCCCCGTTCAGGTCGCTGGACCCCGGCAAAGGACCGGAGCTCTTCCACACCAAGTGGTCGAAGGGGGCGCGTCTCATCGACATCGACGGCAATCCGGTCAAGGCAGGGGATCTCGACATCGGCGGCGTGGTGACCGTGTTTCCTGAGGGGTATCCCGGCGACGGTCAATCGCAGGCGTTGCTGTTGCGCGTGGATCCTGACCAGTACGAGGATCCTGAAGGACGTAGAGGCTGGGCGCCGGAGGGGCATCTCGTCTACTCGAAGGTGTGCACCCATGCCGGCTGTCCGATCGGGCTCTACGAGGAACGCGATCAACTGCTGTTGTGCCCCTGCCACCAGTCGACCTTCGAGGTCATGGAGGAGGCCAAGCCGGTCTTTGGCCCGGCGCCCCGCCCGCTGCCGCAACTTCCGATCGAGATCGACAGCAACGGTTGGCTCATCGCTCAGAGCGACTTCCTCGAGCCGGTCGGTCCTGGATTCTGGAACAGGGATCGCTGATGGTGAAAGCACTCGTCGCGTGGATGAACCAGCGGCTTGGCAGCAGCCGTCTCCTCAAGGCCGGGATGAAAAAGGTGTTCCCCGACCACTGGTCCTTCATGCTCGGAGAGATCGCTCTGTACTCATTCGTGGTGCTGCTCGCGACCGGCGTCTACCTCACGATGTTCTTTGTGCCCGACGCTTCGCACAAGGTGATCTACCAAGGCAGCTACTCAGCCCTTCAGGGCGTTGAGATGTCACCCGCCTATGAGTCGACGATTCGGTTGTCGTTCGACATCCGCGAGGGCCTGCTGATACGCCAGATCCACCACTGGGCGGCGCTCGTGTTCATCGCAGCGATCGTGATCCATCTGCTTCGGATCTTCTTCACCGGCGCGTTCCGCAAGCCGCGAGAGGTCAACTGGATCATCGGCGTCACCCTGTTGGTTCTGGCGATCGTCAACGGATTTGCCGGCTACTCGCTACCCGATGACCTCCTGTCGGGTACCGGTCTCCGGATCGCATACTCGATTACGCAGTCGGTGCCGATCATCGGTCCTTGGACGGCCTCGCTCATGTTCGGTGGTCCATACCCGTCGGGTGAGATCATTCCTCGCCTGTACACCGTGCACATCCTTCTGGTGCCGGGCCTGATCATCGCCCTGGTTGGAGCACACATTGCGATCCTGGTTCGGCAGAAGCACACCCAGTTCCCCGGACCGGGCCGCACGGAGCACAACGTGGTCGGCAGCCCAATGTGGCCGAAGTTCATGGCCAAGACGATCGGTCTGTTGCTGATCGTTGCAGCGACACTGGCACTACTCGGCGGCGTGTTTCAGATCAATCCGGTGTGGTTCTACGGGCCGTACCACCCGGCCCAAGTGAGCGCGCCGGCACAGCCCGACTGGTATATGGGTTGGCTCGAAGGCGCGCTGCGCCTGTTCCCCAACTGGGAGATTCGGCTCTTCGGATTCACGATCCCGAACGTGTTCTTCCCCGGTGCCTTGTTGCCCGGGTTGACGTTCGGAGCGTTGTACGCATGGCCGTTCATCGAAGCGAGGTTCACCCGTGATCGCGAGATGCACAACCTGCTCGATCGCCCGTCGGATCGCCCTTGGAGGTCGGCATTCGGTGTCGGTGCCCTCACCTTCTTCGTCATCCTGTTCGTCGCCGGGAGCAATGATGTGATCGCCTCCCGTCTGGAGATCTCGCTGAATGCGCTCACCCATGCGCTGCGTGCCCTCGTGTTGACGGTTCCCTTCCTGGCGGGCGCGGTGGCGTACTGGATCGCAAGGGAACGGGGATCCGGTCCGAGGGTGAGGCCTGCACGACGCGAGTTCGTTCGTACCGAGGATGGTGGATATGAGATCCGCTAGACGGCTCCGCTGGACGCATGCCCTGGTCGCTGTCGGCTTGATGCTCCTTCTCTCCGGATGCGCCGGCGACCGCCTTGGCCCCCTCGAACCGGCGACTCAGCAGGGTGACCGGATGGGGTCGCTGTGGAACGTATTCGTGTGGGTTGCCGCGTTCGTCGGCATCCTCGTGTGGGGGTTGATCGGGTGGTCGATGCTCCGGTATCGAAAGAGGCGGGAGCAGGAGGGGCTGCCACCGCAGTTCCGCTACAACACGGCGATCGAGATCGCCTACACGGCGATTCCGATCGTGATCGTGGCCGTCCTGTTCTTCCTGACGAAGGGCGTGATCCACGATGTCGACAGTCTCTCGCCGAATCCCGATCTGGTCGTCGAGGTCACCGGGTTCCAGTGGTCATGGCAGTTCACCTATCCGGAGCAAGGGATCGTCATAACCGGAACACCCGACGAGCAGCCGGTCATGGTCTTGCCGGTCGGCGAGACGATTCGCTTCGAGCTGACGTCACGCGACGTTATCCACTCGTTCTTCCTTCCCGACTTCCTCGAGAAACGTGACGTGTTCCCGGGCATGGTGGAGAAGGTGGATGTGGTGGTCAACGAGGAGGGGACCTACCAGGGCAGGTGTGCAGAGTTCTGCGGCACGTTCCATGACCGCATGCTGTTCCAGGTCAGAGCGGTGTCACCCGAGGAGTTCGACGCGTGGGTTCAGGAGGAGACGAAGTGAACGGCTCACCTACAGCGGCAATCGAGCAGCATGGCCTGATGGGCTGGTTCACCATGACCGATCACAAGAAGATCGGCCTGTCCTACATCGCCACGGCAATCATCTTCTTCGTCATCGCAGGTGTGATGGCGCTGATCATCCGCAGCGAGCTGGCAGCGCCCGGACTCCAGTTCGTCAGCGAGCAGACGTACAACGAGTTGTTCACCATGCACGGCACGATCATGATGTTCGTGTTCGCGACAGCGGTCCCGTTCGGACTCGCCAACTACCTGGTACCCCTTCAGATCGGGGCGCCGGACATGGCGTTTCCGAGGTTGAATGCCTACTCGTACTGGGTGTATCTCGGTGGGTCACTCACGCTGCTCGCAGGGTTCTTGAGTGCAGGGGGAGCCGCGGCGTTCGGCTGGACGGCATATGCGCCCCTTTCCGATGTGATCTACTCGCCGGGTCCAGGGAGTGAACTCTGGATCGTCGGTGTGGCGCTGACCGGCATCGGAACGATCGGAACAGCAGCGAATCTCGTCGCGACGGTCCTGACGATGCGGGCCAAGGGGATGACGATGTTCCGGCTTCCCATCTTCACCTGGAACATGACGGTCACGGCGATCCTTGCACTCATCGCCTTCCCGGTCATCACCGCCGGGCTCGCTCTTCTCCTGGCGGAGAGGGTGCTCGGCGTGCACATCTTCAACCCCGCGTTCGGGGGGTCGGCGATTCTGTGGCAGCACGTGTTCTGGTTTTTCGGGCATCCCGAGGTGTACATCATCGCCTTGCCGTTTTTCGGAGTCGTCACCGAGATAATCCCGGTCTTCTCCCGGAAGCCACTGTTCGGGTATGTCGGATTTGTGTTCGCCACCTTGGCGATCGCCGCGCTTGCGCTCGGCGTGTGGGCGCACCACATGTTCGCCACGGGTCTCGTGTTCTTGGATTTCTTCTCCGCGGCGACGTTCCTGATCGCTGTGCCCACCGGGGTCAAGTTCTTCAACTGGATCGGCACGATGTGGAGGGGACACCTGTCGTTCGAGTCACCGATGCTGTTTTCGATGGGTTTTCTCGTGACGTTCCTCTTCGGAGGACTGACAGGCGTGATGCTCGCCTCGCCTCCGATCGACTTCAACGTGACCGACACCTACTTCGTCGTTGGACACATGCACTACGTGCTGTTCGCGACCGCCGCTCTGGCACTGTTCGCCGGCGTGTACTTCTGGTTTCCGAAGATGACCGGGAAGATGATGTCGGAGCGCTGGGCGAAGTCGCATTTCTGGCTGATGTTCATCGGCTTCAACCTGACATTCCTGCCCCAGCACCTCCTCGGCCTGCGAGGGATGCCTCGCAGGATCGCGGACTACCTGGCCTCGGACGGGTGGACGTTCCTCAACGACCTGTCGACGATCGGGGCGTTCCTCATCGCCCTGTCGGTGGCGATCTTCCTGGTCAACGTGTACCTCTCGCTGCGGCGGGGTGAGCCTGCCGGCGACGATCCATGGGGCGGCTACTCGTTGGAGTGGGCGACCACTTCACCACCGCCGGTCGAGAACTTCAGGTCTCTGCCTCCGATTCGGTCTGAACGACCCGTATTCGACATGCATCATCCCGAGGTGGACTCATGAGATTCCAGGCGAAGGTGTTGCTGGGGCAGGCGATCGTCTTCAGCGTCGCCGCGGTCATCTACATCGTTGGCAGGGGTTCGCTCGCCGGGTTCGTGATGCTTGCTACCGCTGTGCTGTTCGGGCTGTGGCTTTCCGTGTTCCTCTACCGGCACCGCAACGACGATGCATCCGAAGATGAGGGGTCGTCGATGGTCGTGGGGACCTTCCCGGTGGGTACGACAAAAGCGCCGCTGCTCGCCGCCGCCACAGTTCTGCTCGGCAACGGGCTGGTCGTCGGGTGGTGGATGGTTGCCGTCTCGGGGGTGATCTTCTTGATCGTCGCCGGCCTCTACTTCTTCGAGTACACGACCAAGCGAGCGGTGGACACGCACCCGAAGCACGGAGTACCCCACTCGCTGAGTGAACTCCGCGAGAAGGACTAGGTCTCCTCGACCCACCTTCGGAGTGTGTCCAGGAACGGTTCCCTGCCCCAGCGTTCGAGCCAGGGCTCGTGACCACACTGGGGAATCTCGACGTATTCGATCTGACGGATGAACTCACGGAGCGTCTCGTGGGTCGATCGACCCGGGTGAGGGTCGGTGTCGCCGTGCAGCATCAGCACCGGGCAGGTGATTGCCGAGAACGCGGCTGGTTCGATGCCTTCATCCTGGAGACGGAGCACATCGCTCCAGGTTTCGCGGTGGCCGGCCGCGTCGATGCCGGTGTAGTTGGGTTCTTCGACGAGGTCGAATGCCTGGGCATACCCGTCGAGAGCACCGATCTGGGCGAGCACGGCGTCGGGTTGGTCGGTATCGGTGAGCTGACGCTTGAGTTGGGCCTTGCGCTCCTGACCCACAGGGCCAAGCCGATCGTTCATGGTGCGGTGGTAGACGTCACGACTCACCCGGTCGTAGGTGCCGCAGCCGACGAGGACGAGCGATCGGGCCTTGTCGGGATGTGCGGCCGCGAAGGACAGTGCGAGCATGGCTCCCCACGACGACCCGATGAGGGTGGTGGGCTCAGGGAGCACCGCGGCGAGGTCGGCGACGTGCTGGGCAACGGTGAGAGGAATGTCTCCTGAGCGACGCTGGAGCGGTTCGAGCACTCGGGAGAACGAGGACAGGTCGCGAGCAAGCTGGGCCACGGATCCTGGGGCTCCAGGGCCGCCATGGAGCACGGCGACGAGCGGGCCGGTGTCACCGTAGGTTCGAACCGTGATGGGGGAGGGAGCCATTCGGCTTGCACACTACAGGTTGCGCCGATCAGCGCGGCACGCTGTCGTAGCATGCGGTGATGGACGGCGCCGCGCGAATCGTCAGGACTGGGTACGACCGGCTCGCGCACCGCTACGACGACTTCGCCGAGACTGTGATCCCGGAGCTGAGGACCCGGTTTCTCGACATGCTCGAGGGCCAGGTCGAGTCTGGGACACGTGTGCTGGAGCTGGGCAGCGGCACCGGCCGGCCCGTGGCCGAGCGCCTCACACGACGGTACGACTACCTCGGTGTGGATCTCTCGCCCGAAATGGTTGCGGTGGCCTCGACGAACGTGCTGGATGCCCGCTTCATCGCCGCGGACATGCGAGATCTGGATTTCCCGGCGGAGTCATTCGAAGCCGTGGTCGCGTTCTACTCCATCATTCACGTTCCCCGATCGGCGCACGCATCCTTGTTTGCCTCGATACACAGATGGCTTCGACCGGGAGGTCTGTTCGTGGCGTGCCTTACCGAGGGGGACCTGGAAGCCGGCACGGAGGACGATTGGCTCGGAGCAGGCCCGATGTTCTGGAGTGGCTACGACGCAGCCACCAATCGCCGGCTGCTTACGGATGCCGGATTCACACTCGTTGATGCGGGTGTGATTGACCAGATGGAGGGCGACGATCCAGTGGCCTTCTTCTGGGTGGTCGCGGAGAAGTGACAACAGCCCGTTCTTGTCACGATCACCGTCGCTGAGCGTCGTTCAGGTTGACAAGAACGGATAGAGGGGGTCAAGGCTCGACCGTCGACCAGACCTCGTTGGACAGCACGTCGATACCGGCCTTCTCCCGTTCGTGCCACTGGACGCTCTGCCACGATTCCCAGGCGTAGCCGTTGGTCGCGAGAAGGGTTCCCTGGTAGACGATGCCGATTCCGAGTCGGGGTACTCCTTCGGTGGCCATCCGGCCGTCGGAAAGGACCCGATAGGCCTGGAGCGAAGAAGGATCCGAGAACCCGACTGCCGTGTAGGGAAGCCGGAGTTCGACGACGTGGCCTTCGGCAGACCAGGAAACCCGAGAGTCGAACGCCGGATCGTTCGGATCGGTCGTGCCGAACAGGAGATCACCGGCGTCGAACCAGATGGCGGGATGGAACTCGTCCGTGGTTGGGACTTCGATCGGCCGTCGCACGATGAGACGTTCCAAATCCCACACGCCGCTCTCAGGGAGAACCGCTTCGAACGCAACAGGGAAGTACTCGTTGACAAGTCCGTATCGGATGGCAAACAGGTCATTGGAGGCACGCATGTCGACGCGGGCCGTGGAACCGGGCCCAATGGTGACTGCGTAGTCGGCCTCGGGATCCAGGTCGGTACCAGCGAGTGCCACGTTTCCGCCTGAGATGACGTCGAAACCAATGAGGACCTGCCCTTGTTCCCACACCTGCTCATCATCGAACCAAAGCCGTAGATACAGGTACGCCTCATCCTTGACGGCGCGCACCTCTCTGAGGCCGGACGTGTTCTCGTAGATGACCTGGGAGCCGTTGCTCAGCCACTCGTCGTCGAGACCATCGATGACGGCGATGGGAACCACACCCGGCTCGGCGGCGAGCAGTCCGAAGTGTGATTCGTTCGTCCAGGCGTTCTGCCACATCTGGCGACGATCTGCCGGTATCTCGTACTCCATCGTGTTCCACGTGGCTTTGAACCACTCGTCGATCCACTCGAACACGAACCCACCTGCGAGGTCGAGGTCTTCGATTGTTGCGAGGAGCTGTGCGTCGATGTCCATCTCATCTTGCTCGCTGTGGTCGCCCTGGCCCCGGCCGAGAGGCTCGTAGCGGGCAAGAGCCGCGCTCGATGGGACGCCGAACTCGGTGACGAGCAGCGGCATTTCTGCATGGTGATCTCTGAGGGCAGTGAGATAGCCGGCGTAGGGGTCGGTCCGCCCGTCGTATTGGAAGTCTGCGAGGCCAGGTTCGAGCTGAAGGAAGTCGGGGTAGTAAGGGTACAGGTGGTAGCTGGCGAAAGTCCCACCTGGCCAGGCCTCCGTGGCGATCACGTGGTTTGCGTCGACTCCGGCGAGGCGGAACCAGTTGTCGGGTTCTTCGGGATGATCGAGCGGGTCTGTGGTCGGCCAGTTCGTGAACGCGATCGGCAGGGTACGGCCCCGGTCGGCCTCTTCGGCCGCCACGTGGTTGAGCATCTCGGCAAGCCAGATCTCCGATGGCGACGCGTCCGGAGTGCTGGAGAAGTAGGTGCCTTCGAAAGGTGCTTGGTCTGGGTGCAGACGATCGGACGTGGAGATGATATCGGGATCCCACTCGACTCCGATGAGCCATCCGACGAGCCATTGACTGACGTCGGTGGTGTAGACGCCTGAGGCATGGCCAGGCCTGTCCGCGAGTTCGGCGTCGCCGTGGACGACGTCTACGGCGTCTGTCAGCTCGACCAGAAAGGCGTTCCAGACGTCGAACAGGTCCAGCGTTTCGTAGACGGCTTCCTCGGGGATCCACGTGCCTTGCATCAGGTAGAGAGGTGCGTCGGGGTGGGCGGAGTCGTATCTCTCCAGCTCCTCGTAGAACACAGGTGGCAGGATCGTGTAGACGCGCACCACTCGGAACCCGAGGTCAGCCATCATCGGGAACCAACGCCGATACTCGAATGCGGAGACGGCGAGTTCACCGGGTGAGTGACCTGGCACCGTCGTTCCGAGGTCCACACCGGGAAGGAAGTCTCGTTCGCCACCTTCCGTTTGGAGAACGAACCGATCGCCGTCCGTGTAGGCGAGTCGTGTGAAGCCGTCTACTTCGTCGGGGGTCGGGGCCCACTGGAGGTCCGGGCGTGATTGTGTCGCGGTGGTCGTGGTCGGGACGGTCGAGGTCGCGATTGTCGATACGGTGATCGTCGACGAGGCAGTCGACTCGTGGTGGGTGGATGGGGGTGCAGCCGAAGTGGCACACCCTGCCGCACTCAGCGACGCAAGCAAGGCCACCGCGACGGCGCGAATGCCGTTCGTTCGAAGGAAGGTTCCCCCATGCACCTTTCAATCATCGGCCGACTCCGCGCTGGACTTGAAGGGTGGAGCCATTGGAACCCTTCTGGACAGCACTCACGCCGAGCGTCGCAAAGCGAGTGACCAACAGAGGGATCGACGGCAACGAAATCCCCATGCAAGGGGTGCGCGGACGTTTCGATCTAGCTCCGCAAACCCAACCACCAGTCCGCGTGTGGCATGTGGCTTCTCGCGACACTCTTCCGGAGCCGTTCGTGGTCTACGTGTGCCTGGCGCAGCTCGATGCCCATGGTGCCTCCATCGATCAAGAGCACTGCATAGGCGGCGTGCTGCGGCACCGCGGCAGCGCCCGCGTATCCGTACTCGGCAAACGGCAGTCCAACGCTTCCGGGATTGAGGATCGTCTTGGTTCCGTAGCGTCGGACGAGTGGCACGTGCGTATGGCCGCCGACCAGCACGGAGGCAGTCACACCTTCGAACATCTCGTCGAGTTCGCGGTTGGGTGTCGCGGCCGTGAGGAGGTCGTCCGCGGAGCGTGGGGAACCGTGGAAGGCAAGCAGCTCGCCAACTGTGCCCAGACCGATGGTGGCGGTTGGGGGCAGTTCGGCGAGGTACTGAAGGTGTTCGGCGGTGAGCTGTTCGGCACTCCACACGCTTATGTCGAGCCCCGGAACGGCGTCCTCCGGAAGGCCGACTGATGAAGGATCTCGCCACCACTCGGGAACGTCGACCATCCCCATGTCGGTGTTGCCTCTGACGGCAACGCCACCAAGTTCGGCGATCCGTTCCACGGCTCCGTTGGGATCGGGGCCGCCTGAGGCGATGTCACCGAGACAGACCATCAGATCTGAGTCTCCTATGTCTGCGAGAACCGCATCAAGCGCCACGGTGTTGCCGTGGATGTCGGAGATGAGCGCGATTCGCATCTCCGGGCATTATCGCGCCGATCGGTAAGGACCGGATGAGAGTGGGAAGGCCCGTGGTGGAACCAGGGGCCGCCCTGAAGGGCGGCCTTGACCTGGTGTTCTGTTGGTCGGGACGGCCGGATTTGAACCGGCGACCTCAGCGTCCCGAACGCTCCCGGGGCGGACTGAGGTGGACGGGCGCGGACTGAAGTGCCAGGTCAGAGCGTTGCGGAGACCCCCTCGGACTGTTGTGGATGTCTACATACGCGCGATAGACGCGCGATGCGAATCAGGGTGGAGAGGACTGAGATCCGCTCATGCCGGATCTGCGAGCCCCAGGTTCACCAGCCTGAACTGCATCGCCTGGACGCTCACGTCGAACTCGGCTGCAAGATCCGCGACGACGAGGTCAACGGGGCGACTCAGATCCTGTTCCCACCGCCGTCGAAGCTGGGTTCTGACCATGTCTTCCGGCATGAGGAGAGTGGCAGCGAATGTGTTGGCGTCGATTTCGACCCGGTCTGTTCCCTGTCCGGCCGACTTGTCTCGGAAGATCACCTTGAGGGGTCGGTCGACGACGGCCTCGCCCTCGTCAGGTGGTCTGTGCGACTGGTGCGTGAGCGTCCGAACTCGAGTGCACCCGCGCCAAAACAGCCACAAGGTTGTTCGTCGGGCACCAGACGCGCAACGGGCGCGAGCCCCGCAAACAACAGCGCAGCGACGAGGAAGCCGCCAAGCGGGAAGATGAGCAGGGCGAGCACCGTCACGCCTTCAATGCTGGCGATGACGGTTGTCTGAGTCTCTGCCCTTGGCAGGTGGGGTACCTTTCGCCTCGCGAGTTCAGCGGTTGCGATGGCCTGACGGCGTGTTGTGCCATTGGGTACCGCCTTGCCAATCGACGACCAGGCGAGAAGCCCCACCAACAACCAGCGCAGAACCGCGACCGCGATTACCCACGGTCCAACATTGGCATCGAACAGGCTCATTGCCAGCAACCCCCTGGAAGACATGGCATTAATTAACGTAAGTGGGGCGAATCTGCACCTATCAGCAAGCGTTGTCAATGCCCGAACCACTGGTCGCGAGAGGTGCCCGCTGCCAGATGTGTCAATCGCAGAGACCAGCCCCGAACGAGATCACAACCTGTGACATCTGACGTGGAGTGCCTTGATACACGTTCACTGTGGCGCAGCGTGCTCCAGCGACAACAAACGCGCCCGGGAACTGGCTTGGCCGCCCAGGGCTGTGGACGCACGGAGCGAAAGTAACCGAAGCGTCCCCATTGGCCACCTCGTAGAGGTTGTCTTTTGTCAGAGCCTGTGGGTCAAACAGAAGCGATAGAACATCGCGTTCTTCGGGTGGCACCTCGATCGTTACCTTCCGTCCCTCGTCGATCACGACCAGCACCTTTGTGCCTGAGTAGCCACCGGCACCACGCGTGAAGCTCGAGGCCGACGACAAGTCGGAGTATTGCTCAATGGCGTAGAACGTCAATGATCCTACGGCGACCGACTGATCCATCCCGTCAGCCGACAAGGGGCCGTAGGCTTCTGTGCTGCAAGTGCGTACGAATTCCCCGGATGCTGATGCCCTGGCCGTGGAGTCGGCGGCCCCTCCTGTAGTGCCAGTGTCGCAGGCCACAGGAAGCACAAGGAGTATCAAAGCAAGGACAAGCGCCCTAGCCGAAAGATGCCGCATCCTTCCAGCGTAGCGGGACCGCCAGCTATTGGGGCTGGGTTAGACCGACCAGCGGACGTTGCCCATGCCAGGGTGCGGCCACTGCAGCACCAGCTGGGCTGATGAACCTTGCCCTGGCTGAAAGGATCGCCAGCCCTTCTCTGTGCAAAGGATCCAAAACGCTGGAGCTGCAGGGGCCTGGATGTGCGGCAAGGCTGTTGGTGATGGGCTGTGCAGGGATCGCGCGATAGACGCGCGATGGAACATCCCCGCCGAAACCAGAGGCCGCTCCGAAGAGCGGCCGTGACCTGGTGTTTCTGTAGTCGGGACGGCCGGATTTGAACCGGCGACCTCAGCGTCCCGAACGCTGCGCGCTGCCAAACTGCGCCACGTCCCGAAGGCCGGGAATGATACCAGCCGGTGACACCAGCGGATCAGGTGCGTTCGACCCGGAGCCGGTCGATGCGGCGACCCTCCATGTGCAGCACCGTGAAGCGCAAGCCGGCGAGATGGATCGAGTCGCCTTCAGTTGGGATCTCGCCGCTGTGAGCAAGGTAGAGCCCGCCAACCGACCCGTATGGCCCTTCGGGCAGTTCGACCCCGATCTCCTCGGACAGGTCCTCGACCGCCACGCGCCCATCGGTGATCCACATTCCCGCACCGAGAGACACCGTCACCGGCACGCCGGGATCGAACTCGTCCTGGATCTCGCCGACCAGCTCGGCGATCAGATCCTTGATTGTGAGGATCCCCTCGACACCGCCGTGTTCATCGAGCACCGCTGCGAATCCTGCACGGTGTTGCCGCAGCAATTGGAGCGCCTCCAACACGGAGGCGCTCTCAGGGATGTAGAGCGGTTCCCGCAGGAACCCGGCGATCTCTTCGGTCGAGGGATCTCGAGGAGCGCGCAGCAAGTCTTTCACGTAGAGGACCCCGCGGATGTGATCGAGATCACCGTCGACCACGGGATAGCGCGAATGCCCTGACTCCATAACGACCCGGCGGATTTCGGCCGCAGTCGGAGTCTCGCCCATGGTCACGATCTCTACCCGCGGGGTCATGACGTCCCGTACCGGTCGGTCGGTCACCTCGAAGAGCGAATCGATGATCTCTCGCTCCGCCGACTCGATTTCGCCTGCCTGCTCACCCAGCATTGCGAGGGCACGGATGTCCTCTTCGGTGATGAGAGAAGCCTGGTCCTGCCGGGGAACACCCAGCAACCGAAGAATCCCGCGGCTGATTGCGACGAATACGGCGGTAATCGGATCGAGGATGCGGACGAGCCGGAACAAGACAGGCGCTACGGCGAGCGCATATTGGTCCGGTCGTCTGGTGGCGAGTGTCTTCGGTGTGATCTCGCCAACGATCAGGATGACCGCTGTGACAACGACCGTCGCGAGCCACGGACCCCACGTCTCACCCACAAGTGCGATGGCCAGTGCGGTAGCCACGGATGCTCCCAGGATGTTGACGAAGTTGTTCGCCAGCAGCAGCGTCCCGATGGTGTCCTCGAAGTCGGCGAGGAGGGCTTCGAGCCGCCGCCCTCGACCTCCCTGTTCTGCAAGCTGGTGAGCTCGCTCTCTGGGGACTGCGACGATTGCCGTCTCCGATCCGGAGAGAAACCCGGACGAAAGCACACACAATGCAAGGACCACGAGGAGGATCGCCTGGAGGGGGGTCATCTCGTGGAGGGGATCAGTCCGCTGCGGCCACAGGGGTCAGCACGGACCTCAGCTGCTGCGGAGTGAAAGGCTTGACGACCCAGGCGTCCGCGCCGGAACGGCCGGCAATGAACGCATCCGCGTTCCGGTCGAGGAGAAGGATGATGCTCGTGTCTTCGATCTCCTGCATGAGGATGGCGTTGCGCAGCGCTCTCGTCACGGCCATGCCGCCCATGCTGCCCACCTGAAGATCCACCAGGACTGCGTCGGGGTTGACCCGCTTGCACGCCTCAACGGCCCGCTCGGGGTCCGTCTCCTCGAACATCTCGAAGTCGGAGCTCGCGGCGGCGACTTCGCTGCGGATCCAGGGGGCGTCGGCGACAACCAGTACGTTCATGTGCTGGAACTCTAGTGGGTCGAATCAAACGGCTTGCTTCGAACAGCGGACAGCTCACGGCCAACAGCCAGAGCGCGCTTGTGGTTGATGCGAGACGGTAGGGCGACGACTTACTCACACGCGAGGGCGAAGGGGGGGTCTCCGCCAACGTAGCCGGCCTCGTAGCCGGCAGTAAGCGCCTGATCTGTTGCATGCCGTATGACGATTCGTCTCCTTTCGGCAAGTCGCACTGGAGGGCACAGGCCACGTACCAGGCACTACGGAGCGAAAGCGCGAAAATCTCTCGTGAATTTCCATAGTTTCCCTGGTCCGTATCGGATGCCGGTACTAAGTTCGGGGGGCTTGCCACTAAGGAGGGACTCCGTGCTCGCACCTTCTCGCGATGTTTGGCAGCCACGTGCATTGTGCCGGGGCAACCATTCACACCTCTTCTTTCCACCCAGCGCATTCGAGCGCAAGGACGAACGAGAACGGCGAGAATCGAGAGCGAGAGCGATCTGCAGAGTGTGTCCCGTACGGGAAGAGTGTCTCCAGGCGGCGCTCGAGATCAAAGAGCCCTATGGCATTTGGGGCGGCCTGACAGAGAGCGAGAGACGCGAGTTCGTACTTCGATCCGTGTGATCAGTACGTTCTGAGATCGCCGTGGCGGCGGGTCACGTGGTCACGGTCCAGCCATTCGAGGATCGGGACGGCGTACCTGCGCGATATTCCGAACCGGTCACGGAACTCTGCGACCGTGAACGGGTTAGGCAGGTCGGAGAGTCCAGACTTGATCTCCTCGATCTGTGACGGCAGATAGACCAGATCATCGGAGATCTGGACGAGATCGCCGCGACGCAGCAGCGCGTGGAACATCTCACGGTCGATATCCAGCTCACCCAACTTTGGCACGAGCAGGCTGCTGTCCGAGAGGACCTTCTTGAGCCGCCCCACGGAAGCGTCACTGTCGAGGTCTAGTTGCACGGCGAAGCCGACCGAAGCGACCACGGGTCCTGCATCCCGTAGGGCTTCACTGCGGTCGACGAGCGCGTCCACGACAGGGCCAGGTACTCCGAGACGGCCCGCGAGATCGGCTTTGGGGAACCCGGGCCGCAGAGGGTTGGCTTGGTGGAATGAGCGCACCTGATCGACGATCTGGCTGGTCAGGTCGGCTGCCAACGTATCGGACACGGCGATGTCGCCGGCGGTGAGGGCGGTGACCGTGCCCCCACCCGTGTGCTGGGCGAGACGCCCGATCGAGTCGGTTCCACGTACGCGCAGCAGTCCAGCGGCCATCTGATCAGTGCCGAGCACGTTGGACAGGATCTTGGCGGCCGCGACCATGTCGGCGCCTCGAAGCGGGGGTGCGGGATCGAGAACTCGGCCGCCGGCAACAACCTGGCGCCGTCCTACTTCTCGAAGGATGAATGGGTCGCCCATTTGGAGCGGAAGTCCGGTTTCGACAGTGAGCAGAGCGAACCCGTCGCCGTCGATCCCGGCTCCTTCGAGAGGCCGGACTCGCACGGGCCATGTTCCGCTTCCGAGGTGGAGATGGAACGCGCCTTTGGCCGTGATTGGGTCCTCGACGTACCTTGCCGACCGAACCGTCGCCAGGAATCGCGTCGTTGTGTCCCACCCGCCGGGCAGCCCGACCATCGCGCCGCGGCCGATCTCCCGTCGGTCCAGACCTGTGAGGTTGGCTGCAACTCGGCTGTGTGGTGCCACGTGCTCTTGGCTCCGCTCGTGAGTCTGCAGCGATCGGATGCGGGCGGTCCGGTGTTCGGGCCAGATCATCACCTTGTCTCCGACCGTCAGCGGGCCGTCGAGAAGCGTACCGGTCACGACCGTCCCTGATCCGGCGATCGTGAACGAGCGATCAACCCACAGACGAGGGCGCCCCGAATCGTCGAACCTGTTCATCGCATCGGATACCTCGGCTACGAGGGTTGAGCGAAGCTCGTCGAGCCCGGTACCGTCGATAGCCGAGACGGCAACGATGGCCGCCCCTTCAAGACTGGTTGCTGCGAACCGCTCCTCGATCTCGATAGAGGCGAGCTCGACAAGATCGGGATCGACGCGGTCGGTCTTCGTGACGGCAACCACCGCTCGCTGTACGCCCAGGAGATCGAGAACGGCAAGGTGTTCCTCCGACTGGGGCATCCACCCTTCGTCCGCTGCGACGACGAACAGAGCGACATCGATCGCTTCGATGCCGGACAGCATGTTCTTGATGAACCGCTGGTGTCCCGGGACGTCGACGAACGACACCTCGGTTCCATCTGGCAGAATTGTCCACGCGAAGCCCAGATCGATGGTCAGGCCCCGCTCCTTCTCCTCCGCCCAGCGATCGGGATCCCTTCCCGTGAGGGCTTGAATCAGAGTGGACTTGCCGTGGTCGACGTGGCCTGCCGTTCCTATGACCGGCATGCCGCTCCCAGAATCGCTGCGACACGCTCGTCGTCGCCGGGTGAGACCGACCGAAGATCGACGAGCACCTTGCCGGCTTCACGGCGCGTCACCAGCGGAGGATCGGCCGCGAGGAGTGACGGCCAGACAGTCGCCGCGCCGGGGGTTTCGATTCTGATGAGCGGCGATGGCACTTCGGCGCCTGGAACCGAGCCGGCACCAGGGACAGACCCGCCCTCCACGACGGACCCTTCGACACCCGACGCTGCGAGTACCGCACGGCATCGTGAGGTGAGCGCCTCGTGGGGTGTCGACGCCATCGCCCAGAACGGAATCGAAGCGGCGTCGCCGTCGGCGTACATTTCAAACGTGACCGTCAGTGCAGCGAGCATCGGTCCTGAGACGCGCAGGGCACGGGCCACCGGCGAACTTGCCAGTCGTGACACCAGATCTCTTGTGCCGACGATGACGCCTGCCTGTGGGCCGCCGAGCAGCTTGTCCCCGGAAAACGAGACGAGGTCCACGTCGGCTTCGAGCGTCTGCCGGATTCCCGGTTCGTCCTTCACCCACGCCGGCGGAGGCCCGTCGAGCCAGGGAACGTTGGCATCGATGAGACCGCTTCCCACATCGAATACGATCGGAAGCCCGCTGCCGTGTGCCAGGGCTACCAGTTCCCCGAGTCCGGGTGTGTCTGTGAAACCGACGACCCGGTAGTTCGACGGATGCACCTTGAGGATCATGCCGGCACCTTCGTCGACGGCCCGCTCGTAGTCGGTGAGTCTCGTCTTGTTGGTTGTGCCGATCTCGAGCATCTCGGCACCCGAAGCGGCCATCAGTTCCGGGAGCCGGTACGAGCCGCCGATTTCGATCAGCTCGCCGCGGGACACTGCTACGGGACGGTCTCGGCCGAGTGCGGCGAGTGCCAGCAGGAGCGCACCGGCATTGTTATTGACGACCAACGCCGCTTCGGCCCCGGTCACGTTCGCGATCAGGCGGTGGAGGTACGCGCCTCTCCCGCCTCGACGCCCTTCGATCAGATCGAATTCCAGATTGCCGTAGGTTTGTGCAGCGGCGCGCAGAGCGTCGGCGGCTGCTGGGGCGAGTGGTGCCCTTCCCAAGTTCGTGTGCAGAAGGACGCCGGTCGCGTTGATGACGGACCGTGTCCGGAGCGACTGCAGACGGCCCAGCTCGCCGGTTGCGATCTCGCCTGGGTCGCCGCTGCCGCTGTTGCGGACGCTCTCGATGGCTGCGCGGGCAGTGTCGACGATGAGGAGGCGGGGCAGGTCGATGTGAGCGAACGACCTCACGAGTGCGTCGACTGAAGGGAGGTCACGAAGGGTCATGGCAGAAGCGTAGTTTTCGCTGGTGCTCTGTCCAGTAGCGGTGGTGATGTGCAGGGCGAGGCAGGGGCGCCGATGGCAAGGACGCAGGACGCAGGCGCACCGGTAGCGGTGCTGCCGAAAAGCTC